>Ga0209210_1000423_pt1 | contig 45252 bp, 56 predicted proteins | sample RifGroA1_FD_183991 | JGI IMG/M metagenome (GOLD analysis project Ga0209210, IMG submission 183991) | Contaminated groundwater microbial communities from Rifle, Colorado, USA - Rifle Groundwater A1 (SPAdes) (version 2) | ecosystem: Environmental > Aquatic > Deep subsurface > Groundwater >...
CCTCCCCCCCCGGGGGCGGCCGATCGACGGCGCCGACCCCCCACCCGGGGGGGTGATGGTGGGGGTGCAGGGGGCCGCGGGTGCTCAGGCCACAGGTCCAGGGTGAGGGCTGCAGCCATCTCACTGCGCACTTCAGTGGCCATGGGCTGATGCCTCCCCAGGTGAGCCAGGCCGCATCACTGCGCTTTCCAACGGCATGCGCAGTGGGGTAGCCCCGCCCTGTTTGTGTTGCTCAAACGAGTTAGCCCGGGTTGTAACAGAGTTGCAGGCCCGTCCGGAATCGTCTCGCGCCATCGATGTTTCCTTGTTCCTAAGCAGCGGCCGCAGGCGCCACACCGTGAGTTGTGTGGCTGGAACGGGCGTGGATGCGTGCATGACTGGGCCTCGCCTCAAAGGCGCTTCAGCAGTTCACTGACGGGAGACTTCATCTTGGCCAGCGGCCCGCTCTTGTCCATCACCCGGGTGCGACGGCGCATGCTCATGGCCGTGTAGATCGCGGTGCTCTTGGGGTCACTGTGCCCCAGCAGGTCCTGACGGGTGATCAGGTCGACGTCGTCCTCGGCCAGCTCCACGCCGAACAGGTGCCTGAAGGCATGAGGGTGCCGCTCTTCGGCCGGCACGCCCACCTTCTCGCCATAGCGCTGGATCAGCCGCCACACGGCGCCACGCGACATCCGCACTGCCTCGCCACGCCACTCGTGCGCCGGCACCTGGGTGTTGCGCGAGTTGACCCACAGCACCTTGTCGGGCCGGCCCTTCGCGTCGACCACGTCGCGGTCGTAGGCCTTCAGCTCCTCATGGTCCAGGTAGATGCGCAGCAGCATCTCGGCCTCCTTGGGCACGGGCAGCATGCGTTCCTTCTCGCCCTTCTCGGTCACCCGCACCACCAGGCGCATCTGCCCCTCGATCTCGCTGTTGCGCAGGTCGCCCTCGTCCAGGTTAACCAGGCCGCCCACCCGCACGCCGCAGCCCATCAACATGGCCAGCATCGCGGCATCGCGGATGCCGAAGAAGGTGTTCAGGTCGGGCGCCCACATCAGCTTCTCGGCGCTGGCCAGGCTCAGCGCATGGGGCAGAGGCTTGCCCGTCTTCGGGTGCACCAGCCTGGTCGACGGGTCATCCGGCCGCAGCCCCATGCCCTGGGCCCAGGCGAAGAAGCCGCGCAGCGCGCTGATGTAGGGCTTGCGGCTGCGCGCCACCACGCCGCGCTTGTGCAGCCAGATCCCGCTGAAGGCCTCCAGCTCGACGTCAGACGCCGTGAGCAGCGAGTGCCCCTCGCCGAGAAACTCGCGCAGCTTGGCCAGCGCCATGCGGTAGGCCTCCAGGGTGCGTGGCCGGCGGCCCTTCGACGACTCCAGGTGCGTCACGAACGCATCGATCGCGTCTTCGTCGCTGATGATTTTCACAGTGGTTGCCGGTCTCGCAGCGAGGGGGGTAGCGCATTTTCGCCGTGGATCCGTGGATGGACAACCAGACCCACCAAAAACGTAATGCTGACAAGCACTTACCACCATGCGGTATCCACGGAAAACCCGTGGATGGCCTCTACAACCCGTGGTTACATTTGCTTACCGTTTGTGCAACCTGTGGATTGCCAGCTTCAACCTGTGGACGCCTCTTCTTCTACTTCTTCTTTCAAATCAATAACTTAGAGAGAGATATAGAGGATTAACGGGTAAACCCTTGATGTGGAAGAAAAGACAGAACCCGTGGAGAAAAGCGCATGACCTGTGTAGATTTCTGTCATACAAAACGGGCATTTTCCTTAGGCAATGCTGGGTTCTTGGCCTTTGTATCCACGGGTCCACGGGTTTTTGCGCGTCTCCGCCCTCCCCCATTCAGAAAAACAGCATGGTCGACCCCTTGCCCTTCGGGGTGAACCCTGATGCCGGGCGGCGCTTTCGGGTCGTGGGGTGCGGGGAGACAGGCATGGGCCGGGCGGCCGTTCACCAGGTCGGGAGGGGCACGGGGAACCCGCGCGTCGGCCTGCCCAACACACCAGATCGAGCCAGGCGCGCCTATCGGCGCGCAGTCAATGGGGTAGTGGCCTGGCGGCCACTGGGGGCCTCGTAGGGCCGAAACGCGCTCAGTCCAGAAATGGCCGCGCTGGCGGCCACAGTGCACTCAGATCCGGCCCTGGCGCGTCAGCCGCTGGCGCACGTCCTGCACCCGGCTGCGCACCATGCCGCGCGTCAGCAGGCCCTGGTCGAAGTAGCCGGCCTTCGTCGGGCCCAGCACGCCGGCGCGCAGCTCGGGCGCCAAGCGCTCCAGCGCCTGGTTCGTGGTCTCCTGGCCAGCGCGGTGCTCGTCGGTCAGCTCTTCCTCGAACACCGCCACCACAAAGCTCAGCGTGTTCGGGTGGGCCGGCCACGGCGTGCGCTTGCGGTCGGGGTAGACGCCCGGGCCCAGCCCGTGCAGGTTCTGGCTGGCCAGCAGGTCGCAGATGTCGGGCCGGGGGTGCCGGGGGCTCAGCAGGAACCGAAAGCCCATCACGCCCGGCGCACGGCCGGCGCCGTCCATGTAAGCCTCGCCATGCGCGCGGTTGATCTCCGTGCGCATCACCCGCAGCGTGCTGGCCAGCGGTCCCGTGTTCGGGTCGACCAGGTGGTCAGCGCCGCGCAGCACGTTGGCCACCGCCGAAGCCTGCTGCGCCTGCGCCGTGGCGTCGGGCACGGCCTGGCCGCGCAGCATGAAGTCCTGCGCCGCCTTGTCCGCGCTCCATCCCTGCACCACCGCCTGCTCCACCGTGCGCTGCACCGCCTCGCGGGCGCCCCGGTCCACGCGCCACAGCCGGTCGCTCAGCACCAGGCCATCGGCCGCGCGAAAGGCCCGCACGAACTGCACCGCGTCGTCGACCACCCGCAGCGCCTGCGCACCATCCAGCACCGCCTGCACCTCGCGCCCGGTGGCGGCCAGGCCGGCAGCCGTCAACGGGCGCACACCCAGCCCGGCCGCCTGGGCGATCGCCGCATCCAGCAGCTCGGTGCGCGCGCTGGCCAGCACCTCCAGCACGGCATCGATGCGCGCCAGCAGCGCGCGCAGCTGGTCGACCCGCACCTGCGACGCCCCGTCGCCCGCGGCCGCGATCGCCCCGCGCACCTGCTCAGCCGCCTCGGTGTAGATCCGGGTCAGCTCCGCCTCGGTCGCAGCATCCAGCTGCTGCATCGCATTGCGTGCCTGCTGGCTGGCGCGGCGGATCGCCGGGCCTGCGCGGTCGGCCATCAGCCGCCCCTGCCGCGGCCGCCGTTGCTGCCCGGCACGCTGATCGAGGTGGCGCTGCCGCCCTTGGGCGCATTGCCCGGCGTCACGCTCACCCGCGGCGCCGGCAGGCCGGCCCCACCGCCACCTGCTGCCGGCGGCCCGATCGGGTACGGGTCGCTGCGCTGGCCCCAGGCCTCCACGGCCTTCAGGATCTGCGCCGGGTCGTAGCCCATCTCCGTCCACACCACCGGCGGCGGGAAGCCCAGCGCGCTCAGCTTCAGCGCCAGGTCAGCCACCTGGTTGGGCGTCTCCGTGCGCCGCTCGCTGAAGCGCAGCGAGAACTCCTCCGGCCCTGCCACGATGCCCTGCAGCAGCAGGTGGATCCGGAAGCACCACTCGTACTCGAACGCCAGGCTGTCCTGCAGGTGGTCGATCTCGTCGTAGTAGTCGCGCTTCAGGTCCTCCAGCACATCACGCGCCAGCCCGTCCACGTAGCCGAACAGCCCCTTCGGCGCCGGCGTGCCGGCAAAGAAGCTGTCCAGCAGGTGCACCACGTCGGCTATCTCGCCCAGGTTCGCATCACCCTGCACCGCCGTCACGGCCCCCTTGCGGTTGGCATAGAAGTCGGTCGTGATCTCCCCCTTCTCGCCCTCCACCGTCTTGCGGTAGGCATCCAGCTCGTCTGGAGTTGCCCCCTCCAGCACATGGCTCAGCCGCACCGGTGCGCGCTGGCGTCGACGGATCACCAGATCCTCCTCCGTCATCACCAGCTTGCGCCAGGTCTCGCACACCGCGTCCAGAAAGGGCCGGCCCATCTCGCCCATGTCGTCGAAGCTCAGCGGGTCGAAGCGCGCCATCTGCAGCTGCCAGGCCGCAAAGGTGGCAATCACCTGCCCCGTCAGCACATCGCGCTGCTCATAGGCCCGCGCCGGGTCGGCAAAGCGGCCGGTGGCGTCGACCAGCGGCACGATCGTCTCGGCCGGCATGCGCACTGCGGCCACCACCCGGTTGCGATCGTCCAGCACCAGCTGCAGCGGCAGGTTGCCCTCGGCCACCAGGCCGCGTGCATCGCTGCGCAGCTTCTGCACCCGGTTCAGCTGCAGCCGCTGCTTGAACGCCAGCCACTCGCGGCGCAGCGTTTCGCTGCTCGCCGTGTCGGTGAACTGCATCACCAGGCCGCCGCGCACCACGTCGCGACAGATCCGCCCGTGGATCGACTTCACCCGCCCGTCGCGCGCCTCCATCTGCCGCAGGATCAGGATCTTGTCGCGCACCTCGGTGCTCACCGCGAACTGCCGGTACCAGCGCGCCAGCGCCACGTCGGCCGGCGTGCGCGATCCGCTCTCCCCCGCCGGACGCTGGTACAGCGGCGCCAGTGCGGCCCGCATCAGATCGCCGCTCGCCGCGGCCAGGCTCTTCAGGTAGCCCATGGGCACCTCCTCATGTCATCGCAGGGCCAGCGCCGAACCGCCGGCGCCCATCCCCATCAACTCATCGCGGCCCACCTGGCGGGTGGCCACCACCGCCGGCGCGTCCTCGAGGCCGCGCGTCAGCAGCGCATACACCCCGGCGCAGGTCGCGTCGAACAGGTCATCGCCCACCTTCTGGTCAGCCATCTGAAAGCTGCTGTAGCTCGCCCGCGTGGGCAGCGCCTTCATGTTGCCCAGCTGGCGCACCATCGCCAGCCACTCATCGCTCTCCAGCTCCCAGCCCGTGTCCACATAGGGCATCGCCGCCCGGCCGTGGTGGAACACCTCGCGCACCGCGCTGGCCATCACGTGCTTGGTCATCCCGTCGAAGCGCATCGGCGCAAACGCCCACTTGTTCCACGCCGTGGCCGTGCTCTGCCCATCGTCCACCGTCTCGCGGTTCACGTGCGTCAGCCCCTTGCGGAACAGGTCGTCATTCACCGCCGTCAGCATGCCCACGCCGTAGGCATCGCCGATCGCGTAGTCGGGGCGGAAGTAGTCCCACAGCGCCACCAGGTCGCGCCGCAGCGCCTGATCGCTCACCCCGGGCGCCCACACCTTCACGAACGGAAACGTCACCCACTGCCCCAGCACCTCGCACACCACCAGCGCGCTCTTCGATGCGGACGGGTTCTCGCCGTGGCCCGTGTGGTCATAGCCGAAGCTCACCAGCCCGCGGCGCTTGTAGCGCTCGCCGGGCACGGGCCCCGCCCTCTGCAGCCCCGCCTCCAGGCCCACCGCCATCGCCTTGCGGATGTGCTCTTCCCAGATCCAGTTGCGCGCCTGGATGTTGCGGCACAAGAACTGGCGGATGTACTCATCGGCCGGCAGCTGCACCCGCATGCTCTCGGCCCACGCCGGGTCCAGGATGCCCAGCCGCAAACCCAGGTGGATGTCCACCGTCGTCAGCGGCTGGTACTCGCCCGTGGCGATCAGGCTCTGCAGCACACCCGCGCCCTTGAACACCCCGCTGATGCGGATCTCCGGCGCAAACTTCGCCGCGCCGGCGTCCACCCCCAGGCGCCGCGCGGCGCCCAGCATCGGCAGAAAGCGGCTCATCAGCCGCTCCTGCGGCATGTCGTCCGTCTCCTCCAGGCTGGCGATCGTGATCGAGTCGCCGTCGATCTGGCTCATGATCCCGTACGCCCCGCCCTTGCTGTGGTTGTCCAGCTCGAAGCCCGTGTCCTTCAACTGCGGGCGGCCCTGCTTGTAGGCCACGTAGGCGCTCAGCATCGGGCTGCGGCGGATCGCCTCCAGCATGTAGTCGAGATTGTTCTGGCTCTGCTGCATGCGCGGCGCCACGATGCCGCACTCCTGGTACGGCTCGGTCGCCAGCCGCTCCAGGTTGTACATCTCCTTGACCGACGTCTTGCCCGTGCGCCGGCAGCTGAAGTCCACCGTGTTGCGATGCCGGTCCATCTCCAGCATCTTCAGCGCCTGGATCGGGTCCAGCTCCACGTTGTGCACGTGCTTGTGCCACAGCACATGCGGCCGCAGCCCGGTGCGCGAGTCGGGCTTGGCAAAGCGCATGATCTCCGCCTCGGCCACCGAGGCGTGCTTCACCCGATCGGCGGCTGACACCCTCATCGCCGCACGCCCGGCTTGCCGCCCACCACGTCGCGCGGCACCGCGGTGCCGGTGGCGGCCTCGTGCTCGAGCAGCACCTTGTCCTTTGCCGAATCGGCAGCCGCATCGCGCAGCAGCGCCGGCACCTTGTCCAGTGCCGCGGCCATGCGATCGGCAAACCGGTCCAGCGTCTCGCCGGTGTTGGCCGACAGGCCCAGGCGGCCGCGCAGCTCGGCACCCTCCTCCTCCGACGACTTCACCGTCATGCCCAGCTCGCTCAAGCTCAGGCCCAGGCGCGTCACCAGGTCGGCGATGGGCTTGAACACCGGGTTGGCCATGTACTCCAGCACCGGGTGGCGGTTGCCCTCCTTGTCCTCCCACTCCAGAGTCACCGACTTGCCGTCCTTGTCCAGCTGCACCTTCGGCACCTTGATCACCACGCCGTCGCCCAGCACCGTCTGCAGGCACATCTGCAGGCTGGCCACCAAGGCGGCATGCAAGTCACCGTGGATGCGGCTCAGCGCCTTCGGGTCGCGCTGCTCGAACGCCGCGTGGTGCAGCATGAAGATCTCCGTCTGCTTCACGCACGCCGGCTGCTCGCTGCACCAGTAGCGGTCGACGTCACAGCTCTTGCAGAAGGCATAGCCATCCGGCTTGGCTGGAAAGTAAGTGGCCGTGCGCGCATTCAGTCCGTGCTTCATGCCGTTGAAGCGCGTGCGCAGCGCCTCCTCTGGCGTGGGGTGGCCGTCCAGGTTAGATGCAGTCGCCACCTTGCCCTCGGGGGTGCGGGGGCCGGTGCTCATCTGGTGCGCTTTCAGCAGCGCGCGCTCCCACGGCGCCTGCGGCTGGTGCCGGGCTTCGCACATGGGGCAGTTGCCGAAGTAGGCCCACGGGTGATGCTCGGCATCGTCGTCGGGCTCCACCAGGTCGGGCGGCTCCTCCCAGGTGTGGCGGCACACACCACACCGGAAGGTGACAGCGTCCAGCTTTTTTGACCAATCCTTGCGCATCGTGCCAGCAGCATGTGCTGCAACGGCGGACGCTTGCAGGGGTGTAGCGCGGGCCGGGCGCCCGGGCCAAATGGCCAAATGGCAAGCGTCTACCCGCCGTCAGCAGCCTGCGCCAGGCGCAGGGCCTGGCTGGCCTGGACCAGCTGGTCGCTCACCGTCAGCATCAACGCACGCAATGCCACGGTGCGCACGCGGTGCTCGGCCGGTGCGCTGGCCATCAAGTCCATCAAGGCCTCCATTCCCAAGGCCGAGGTGCTCAGGCTGGCGTCCAGCTCTTGGAACACCGGCAGCTCCAGTCCCACCGGCAACACAGGTACTTTGCTCACTCTCTTGCACTCCCTCACCACCCTGTCGCGGCAGCGTTCCCGCCAGGGTGTGAGTTCAGTCTAGGGGGGTACGCAGTCGGGTATAGCCCCGTGATCAGGGGGTAAAACGCCAACCTGTAAGGGGTGACAGGAACCCATCTGGGGGAGACAGAACCCCCCTTCAGTGGGGCCCACAAATGCCCCCCAAAAGGGGGAGCTTTCCCGGCCCCGCCCGTGGCCCTATCAGTTCTGGTGTGGCAGCCGGCATCCACCTTAAAGGGGGATGGCCCACCGCCCCCGACCCAATGCACACTGAAAAGCAGGCCGGCGCAGTGGTAGCCGCAAGGCGCACCGGACACACGCGACAGCGGAGTGATCGCGCCGGCCTACCCGGTTTATCAAGGTTGGCCGTCCACAGCAGGTCGGGTTGATAAGTGATGCCCGCAGCGGCAGGCAGTCTTGCGTGGCCTGCCCATTAGAACAACTCCAGCGTGTTGGCCCGGGCCCTGCGCGTGGCCGCGGCCGTCAGCCGGTGGTGCTCGGCGTCATAGGCCAAGTGGTGCCGCTGGCACCAGGCGCACAGGTTGTCGTCGGCGCAGTTCTCGGGCTGGTGGTCCAGGTGCGCGATCGTCAGCACGATCTTGATGATTCTTATCGTGCCTCCATCCGCGCAGCCGATCACGTGCCCCACCTTCGCTCCGGCGCGCCACAGTGCATCAGGCATCGGCACGAAGCGGCCGCCGTGCCAGTAGCCGGTGACACCATGCTGAGCTCTACATCCCGTGTGTTCACAGCGGTAGTTGGCTCGCAGCAGGATGCGTTGACGAATCTGCTTCCAGTTGGCCGGATAGCGGGTGCGGTTCTCGGGCTTGATGGGCATGCTCAATCCTTGTGCGCAGAGCCTGCACGGGGCATCGAACTCTTGTTGGGCGCTTTCAGGCGGGCCATCCTTCAATCTCATCGGCCGTTGGCGGGTTCATGCCGTGATGGCAGTTCCGAACGCAGTCCTCATGCCCGGGACCGCCAGGCCGGCCGTAGTCGTACTCGCCGGTCTTTGCGTCGACGTACACCGGCTGCGAGCACCCACCCCAGCCAAGCGGGCAGGCCCGGCCTCCCCCGCCTTGCCAAAGTCGTGCGCCGTGGCTTACAGCGTCGCCGCCAGCCAGGCTCACCGCAGCGGTTATCAGTTCATCCAGCAGTCGCATGCTCAGTCCTTCTCGCAGCTCAAACGTTGTGCTGCTTGTGGGCCGCGTTCCACAGCTGCAGCGCCTGGCTTTCGCTGTCCGCCCATGGCCCTCGCGTGCCACAGTTGCCGCAGCACACGAAGTGGATCAGCCGCCCCCAGTGCAGCGTCTCGTCGGTCAAGATCACCGCCGGGTCTCGGTCGGCCGGCAACGGCGCGCACAGCAGACACGGGGCAATGTCGTGCTCCCAAATCCCTGCGGCCGTGAGGTCATAGCCGCGGTACAGGAACACATGGCTGTAGCAAGGGTCCAGGCCAGGATCCAGGTCGTCCAGCCAGTCCAGCGAGTCATCGCACGGCAGCGTCATGGGTGGGAACCCCCTGCCAGCACTCGGCGCACCTCGTCCTCCACGAACGTTCCGTTCCATGCCTTGCCCTTCTCACCGGCGTCGATGCGGTTGTTCTTGTCCACCATGCCCAGCACGAACAACGCATCCGCCAACCGCTCGGTGGTGCGCTGTTGATCGAGCTCTTTCGTGGCCAGCTGGCCAAGCAAGTCGTTCACACGATCCTCGGCATCCCGCGTCCACGGCTGGCGCTGCGCCGCGGCCGCCTCAGGCCATACAGGTTGCACAGGCCGGTCAGCGGCGCCGACGCACGTTCCAGCGCGCAGGGCAATCACCGCCTTGCCAAGCTCGGTCTCATAGCCCCAATCACCGGGCGGCCCAAAGGCCTTGATCGGCGGCTTTCCGTCCATCAAGTTGGCCAGCACGCGCAGCAGGTCGCCGGCGTCGCGCAGCAGGTCAAAGTCATCACTGCTCTGCACTTCCACTTGCTTTACCTTGGCGGCGGTGTTGCGCAGTTCGGTCGCAATCGGGCCTGTGTCCATCTGGTCTCCAGTCGGTTCGTTCAGCACGCAGTCTCCGCACAGAAGCAGCCTCTCGGCTGCGCTTCGCGGGTCGTCAGCGCTTGGTCCGCAGTTCATCGTGCAGCACTTGCTGCGGGGGTCGAAGCTGGCCAGCGCCTGCGGGTCGGCGCGCGGCCATTCGATCGGGGCCAGCATCGTGGTCCTGCGTGTCCTGCTCATACAGCGCCAGGCGGAATCACTCGCCAGCCATTGGCCCGCAGCAGTGCGACAGCCCGCGCAACTGCGGCGCCCGGGAAGTCGGGCACCAGTTCCCAGCGACCAGCGTCGAAGCGCACCCGCCCATCGGCCCGCGGGGCCTTCAACAAGCCCCACACCTGCCTCGGCTCCAGGTCTGCCTGCAGGGCCAGGGCCAGCGTCGACGGGGTGCCCAGCTCCTGCAGGGCAGCCAGCAACGCGGCCAGCTTGGTGCCTGGCCGGGCCTCGTCCAGCGCCACGGCCGCATCGCCGCTACACAGCCTGATCGGCCGGCGATTGCGCAGCAGGGCATCCCAGGGTGATGCGGTGGCGGCCATCAGTCAATCAGCCTCAGCTGCCCACGTGATTCGAGTTCTGCCGGTGACGGCTCCTTCCTGCCGGCCCGCACAGGCCGCATGGCCTGGGGCTTGAAGTAGCTGCGCAGCGCCTTCAACCAAGCCTTGTAGGCCCAGCCAGACCGCATGCCCCATGGGTAGTTCTTCGAGCACCAGCGCCGCAGCTCGGCGCGCGTCATCTCGGGGTGGGCCTTGATCTGCACCTGTAGCCATTCAGCGCTGTCGTCGGTCCAGCTCATGGTGCGGGGCGGGGGCCACCAGACCGGTACCCCATCGGAAAGTCCACATCCCGCAGCCCCAGGTCGGCCAGCGGCGTGTGGAACAGCTGCAGCGCCCCCTTGCAGGCATGGAAGGGCAGCACGCGTGCATCGCGCAGCAGCCAGGCCACCGCACCCGTGTACCAGCGCGATTCGCTGTCGGCCGCGCAGTCCACCAGCGTGGCCATGCCCACGATGCCGCCCAGCTCCACCACCTCGAGCTCGGGCACCAGGATGCCCGTCTCCTGGTACACCGCATCGGCCTGCGCGCGGTACTCGCCCTTGGCCAGCGTCTTGCTGGCGTGGATCAGCAGCGGTCCGCGGTAGTCGGTGGACCACTCGCGGTTCTCCACGTCCTTGTGCCCGTGCACGATCAGCCAGGCCCAGGGCTGGCGGATGCTCAGCGTGCGCATGCCACCTCCTCCAGCCGCGCGCCGGCGGCCAGCGCGGCCTCCGCGCCGGCCAGTGCTTCGTCCCACTCGCTGTCCGTGGCGCGGTCGTCGTACTGCACGTCGGGCCCGCAGCGCTTCACCATCGCCACCAGCAGCGCCAGCCGCTCGCGCAGCGCTGGCGGGCCGTCGCCCTCGATCGCCTCGAACCCAGGGCGCAGCCCCGTCCAACGCTCGGTGCCCGCCGTGGCACAAGTCAGGCCCATCAGCCTGAAGGCAAATGCCGTGCCGCGAGGTTGGGGCCGATGCGCGCCCGTCACCAGCCACAGCTGGCCTTGCCAGCGCACCCGCCGGCCGATCAGCAGATGGCGCACCAGGTTCTTCTTGCCGGCCATCACGCCACCCCCACGTTCTTGTAGGTCTGGCCACGCAGGATCCGGCATGCCACGCTCTTGGTCACGCCGAATCGCTTGGCCAGCTCCACGCCCGTGCCCGTGCCCGCCGCTGCCCGCACCGCCGCCACGACGTCGTGTGGCGTATCCACGTGGCCCGCCTTGATGCGCGCTTTCGCCAAGTGCGCGTCGCAGCTGCCAGGGGGCCGGGCCAGCAACCCGGCGCGGCTTGTTGCAGCGTTCACCTGCAACTGCGTTCCCCGCCGCACATGCACGGGGCACACGCAGTCGCGCGTCCAGCAGCCCATGTAGGCGCGCAGCGAGAACAGCCTGCTGCCGTGCGCGATGTACCAAACCGCCCGCGGCCCCGACAGCACCCGTTTGTCCATCATGTCCAGGTCGGCCGTCCAGATGCGCGGGCGGCCGTCGATCTTGGCCGCCTGCCAGTGCCAGCAGTGCGTCACCGGGTCCACGATCGACCGCGCCAGCAGATCGTCGATGGTGTTGATGCCTCGTTTCATGGCATCAGCCCCTCAACGTGTGGCGCACGATGCCCACGATCCCGTTGCCCGGCACCGCCTGCGCCTCGCTCACCCCGTCTGGCAAGGCCGGCGCCTGAGGCTTCTGTTCCAGGAACGTCGACCTCTGTGCCGCGTCGGTGGCCCGCACGTAGTCCACCTCCACCTTGGCCGTGTTCACGATCACCTGCGCCAGCTCGCTCACCTGCCGCGCCTGGTCCAGGCTCACCGCGCCCGACTTCACCCCGTCGATCGTCTCGAACAGGCGCCGGCGCAGATCGTCGATGCCGTAGTTGTTGCTGCTCATGATGCTGCGGCCTCCCTGGCCTTGCGGTTGATGGCGCGAACCAGCAGCCCGCGCAGGCGGGCCAGCTCGGCAAACTCGGGCGGCAGGCGGTGCACGCTGTTGCGGCGCATCAGCTCGGCCATGTCCACCAACTCCACGGCGTCCAGCGTGATCAGATCCAGCTGCACGCTGTGCCGCCCCGGCTTGAACACCACCCGCTGCCCATCGGGCACCGGGCCATGCACGGCCTCCCACACCAGCCGATGCACCGGCTTCCAGCGGATGTGGTTGGCACCCGGCAGGTCATTGACCTTGCGCTCCAGGTTGCCGTCGCCCTTGTTCAGGCGGTAGCTGCCGATCGGCATCCAGGTGTGCGGCCGCTCGCCGGCCTTGAAGCGCGTCGCGTGGCTGCGCCCGCCGGAGTCCCAGCCCTTCACGCCCTTGTTCAAGGGCACCTGCCCCTTGCGGAACTGGTGCAGCTTGAAGCCGTGCCCCGGCGCCTGGCTGTTGGCCAACGCCTCGGCAGCGATCAACTCGCGCGACTTCTTCAACCCCAGCGCGTTCGCCTTGGCCTGTATGTGCGCCGGCTCACGGCCCAGCGTTCTGGCGATGTTGGCGGTGTTGCAGTGGGCATAGGTGGCCCGCAGCACCGCTACGTCCTCGTCGGTCCAGTAGCGGCGCTTCACGAGGCGGCCCTCCACTGCGCGGCCTTGTCGTCCAGGCGCATCAGCACCAGCGGCAGCGGCTCGTCGGTGGCGATGCGCCAGCTGTAGCCGGGGTTCACCTGGTGCAGCAGCTCGGCGGCCTGCATCGCCGGGTCGGCCTGGTGCTCGTCGGCCGCGTCGAAGCGGGCCACCGTCTTCCACGATCCGCTGTTGTTCAGCTCCATCTTCACCGGCTTCGATGCCAGCTTGCGCGCCGGCACCACGGTCTTGGCGGCGGCGTTCATGCGGCAGTCCTCCGGCTCTTGGCCAGCAGCTCGCCCACGTAGGCCAGCACCTCGGCGCGGTTGGCGGCGTAGTTGGCCGCCGCCGGGTCTGCGGCTCGCGCCGAGGCCTCCATCGCGTTCAGCAGGTACTCGAAGGGGCGGATGTCGGCCGGCGTCGTCTCGCCCGGCAGCGTGTCTGGCAGCCCCACCTTCCACCGGGCCAGCAGATCCTGCAGGGTGGCCACGCCCGCATCGCGCGGCACGTTCGATGCGTACTGCGCCACGTCGCCCGCACCCACCACCAGGATGATGTTGTGCTGCCCGCGGCCCACCAGCGCATCGAAGGCGGCGCTGATCGCGCTCATCACCCGCTGCAGGTTCAGCGCCACCGCGTTCACCTGGTCGCGCTTGTTCATGACGCCCCCCGCATCGCATCGTCGATCGCGGCGCGCAGGTCGGCGCCCGTGCCGATCGTCTCGCCGTCCACGTCCTGCAGATCGAACACCGCGGCCGCGCCGGGCTCGGCCGGGTACCACTCGTAGATCGTCAACTGGGCCTGCGCCTCCAGCCAGTTCAGCCGGGTGCTGTCCTTGGGGCCGTCGTCGCGGTCGGCTGGGTCGTCGCCATCCGCCGCAGCGCGGCTGTTCCAGGCTTGCTCCAGGTCTTGCAAGGTGGCGCCGGACACCTCGGGCATGGCCCGGCATTCCTTGCCCTCGCACATGGCGAAGTAGTGGCTGTTCGTGAGGTCGACCGGCTCGCGCTCTAGCACAAATGGCGCAGCGCCGCAGAATGGGCAGCCCTTCAGGCTGAGGCTGCAGATGGACAAGGCGGCCTGCGCCGCTGCTGTGGTGGCGAGGTCGTTCATTGCAGGCTCCCTTCCTGCTCGGTGCCCTGCAGCAGCGCCAGGGCCTCGAACGCCTGCGCCACGTTGTCGGCGATGGGCAGCAGCAGCGCGCGCAGGTCGTGCGGCTTGATCGGGTGGGTGTCGTCGGCGCCGGCCAGCAGCCCGACCAGGGCCTGCAGCGCGCGGTGCGCGTCGTGCATGTCGGCGTCGATCTCGTCGACGGTCGGGCCGATCGCGGCCCAGGTGGGGGCGAACGGGCGCAGTTGCTGCGCCTCGGGTGCGGTGGTGTCAGCCATGGTTGGCCTCCAAGCGGTGCGGTCTACAACAACCGACGCCATGGCTGCAAAACGATGGCGGCGGCTCGACGGGTTTGCAGACCGGGCACCGCTTGCGCGAACCGGCAGGGCTTGCGCCCTCCCGCCGAGCCGCCATAAAGGGGGCGCGAACGAAAAAGCCGCAGTACCTGTGCGGTGGCTGCGGCTCTCGCTGCAGCGGTGCTTCGGGCTGCAAAACCCGATCCCTGATGAGCAGGGATGCCGCGACTGTAGACGCGCGAAAGGCGCAGTGTCAAGCGATGGGGTTTTCATGATCACGCCCCATCGCCCATGCCCGGCAGGGGCTTCTGCTGCAGGATGGGCGCCAGCCCTTCAGCGGCAGCCGTGTCCATGCCCAGCGCCTCGTCGATGCGCTTGAGGCTCTGCCACATGGCGCGGGCGATGCTGGGGTGCTTCGCATCGCCCAGCTGGGCCAGCACGCGGTTGCGCTCCTTGATCCACGCCAGCTTGCCGGTGTCAGCACTACCGGCCGAACTGGCGCTGTCGGTGGTCCAGTGTCGGTAAAGCGCCTCCTCGCACTCTTCCTGGTAGCGCATCATCTTGTCGCGCAGCTCGGGCTTCACCTTGTTCGGTTGCAGCGTGTAAAGCCAGGCCGGGAGCTTGCGCAGGGGAAGGCAGACCATGGAGCGCAGCTTTCCATCCTCTGCAACCGTCACGATTTCCGTGACGGTTGACCCGAATTTCTCCATCAACTTGATGTGCTGCGGCTGCCAGGACAGGCCTAAATTGGCCACCACGGTACGCATAACGACATAGGGTTGCCCCTCAAAGTCGGCCAACACCACGGTGTCACCGTGGAACTCAACAGGTAGTAACTGGGTTCTCATTTCGTCCTCGTCTCGTCGTCAGATCGGCGTCTTGTCAACCGGGCGCGCCGCACTCAGCCCGTACTGCTCCAGCGCCGGCAGGCTCAGGCCCACCATGTGCGCCACGCGCCTGCCGTTGCAGGTGCGCTCGATGTCGTCCTCGGCCAGCACGTTGGCCGTCTGCAGGGCGCGCTTGAACACCCGGTCGCTCTTGACCGGCAGCGCGTCCCAGAACTCGCGCAGGCTGTGCTCGCGCGCCATGTGGTCCATCACGTGGCTGGTGCGCACTGCCAGGAAGGGCTCGCCCTCGGCCGTCTCGTCGAACAGGAACGGGTGCCTGAACGTGCCGCGCGAGATCTCGCTCAGCAGCAGGTCCACGATCCACACCCATGGCTGGCGGTCGCCCTTGCTCTCGGTGATGTGCGCGTTCATCTGCGCCGTCAGGTCGCGGATGAAGCCGCCCTGGCTCAGGTCGATGTCGGCAAACTCGCACAGCAGCACCCAGGCCGCGCGCACCGCCGCGTAGTTGGTCAGGATGCGCACCGCGCCGGCGTCGTCCTCCTTGGCCGCGCAGCTGGTCTGCAGCTCGGCGATGCACTTGGCGTGCAGCTCCTGCACCCGCGCCTTTGGCAGCCCGGCCAGAAACTCCAGCCACTGCCGTACCGGAAACACCGGCAGGTCCTCCGGCATCAGCGGCCCGCGCATCGCCTTGCTCAGGTGGTTGCGCACCAGCTTGCCCTGCAGCGTGGCCACCGGCACGTCCTCGCCGGCCAGCAGCACCGGCGCGCAGATCAAGAAGTCCTTCAGCTCAGCGCCGCGCCGCGTGTGGCTGTACTGGTAGGCCTCCTGCAGGTTGTTCACTGCCTTGTTGATCAGGTCCTGCTTGTTCGCGCTCAGCTCGCCCCAGCCCACCGGGTGGCTGGTGTAGCTCACGCTCGTCAGGATGCGGAACTCCGTCTGCATGCTCTGGCGGCTGAACACCGTCATGCCGATCGTGCGCTCCAGCCGCTTGAGCACCGTGTCCTTGCCCACCCCCTTGTCGGCCTGCATCACGAAGTGCGGCCAGAAGCCCAGGAAGGCCTTCAGGTGCGCGCCCAGCGCCCACACCAGCATCTGCAGCGCCCCGTTCTCGGCAAACGTGGCCTGGTAGGCCGTCACCACCTCGCGCGCCGAGCTGCGCGGCCCCGAGGGGAACGTCAGCGCGTTGTACGGGCACTGCTGCGCCGGGTCGGTGAAGTAGCAGTCGGGCCCCTCGTTGACCACCGGCCGCCCGTTGCGCCAGGCCAGCCCCACAAAATTCACCGCGTCGCGCGCCCCGATGTCGGCCGCGCGCTCCATGATGTTGATCATCCGGCTGAAGTTCTGCGGGCTGAACACCGGCCCCAGCTTCTTCCAGTGCTCCACGTTGTGCAGCTGCTCGTCGGACACCACCTTGCGCAGCAGCCGGCTGCCGTAGCGCGGCACCTGCACGCTCACCGCAAAGATCGTGTGCGGGCTCGTGTCCTTGTCGCCCGTCATGGTGCTGGTGGGGCTGGCAATCGTCACCCGGCTCACCCCCGCCACGCGAAAGCCGCACACATTGCCCAGCGTCAGCTTCTCCCGGGCGCCGTCCTTGCCATCGTCGTCGTCACCGGGCTTGGGGCTTTCGTACTTCTCCACGTAGCTGGTGAAGTCGGGCCGCACCCTGAAGCGCCAGTACACCTGGTTGTCATGGAAGGGCAGCCAGATCCGCGGCTTGCCCTTGTGCTCCTTGCCCGGCATGCCGGGGATCAGCCACTGCTCGAGCTTCTGGATCGCGTTGCCCAACCGCTCGGGCCCGTGCGCCTGCAGGTAGTCGTTCAGGTCGTTGATCGGCTCCTTGTCGTCGTCCAGCCAGTCGTCCATGTCCACCATCAGGGCCGGCACATCCAGGCCCATCAGCCCCTCGTGCGCGGCCCAGGCCGCCACCAGCCCGGCGCAATAGCCCGCCTTGGGGCCGTGCTCGATCGGCTTGTCGTTGTCGAAGGCCAGGATCACCTGCTTGCCGATGAACAACCGCCAGTCCATGCCCGCCACGCTGCCCGTGCCCCGCACCGCCACGGCCGCGGTGTGCGGCAGCGCGCAGGTGTCCACGCTCAGCGCATTGATCGCGCTCTCCACCACGAACACCCGCTTGGCCGCCGCAAACCGCCGCCAGTCGCTGCACCAGGGCGCGCCCACCTTCTCGCCCTGGCTCTGCGTCTTCATGCCGCCGTTGGCATCGGCGTCGATGTAGCGCATGTCCACCGCCACCACGTTGCCCGCATCGCTCGTGCGCACGATGCTGGCCACCGCCAGCCCGCCGTGGTTGATCTCGCCGACGGCAAATTTCGGGTTCACGTAGTCGTTGATCCCCAGCGTGCCGCGGTCGATCGCATGGGTGATCGCCTTCTCGCTGATCCCCCGCCCCGTCAGGTAGTCCACCAGCGCCGCGCGCTTGGTGGCGTCCTTCAGGTTGGCCGTGCAGTTGTCGGCGATCCACTCCACCTTGGTGCGCTCGCGCCGCTCGCCGGGCAGCTTCGGGTCGACCACCGCGATGCGGTACATGTCGCCCAGTGCGCGCACCGCCTCGCGGAAGTCGCAGCCCTGCACGTGCATGTACAGGTCCACCGGGCCGCCGCCGGTGTCCTGGCTGAAGTCCTTGAAGTAGCTGCGCCCGTCCTTCTTGTAGGTGCTCAGCGAGGGCATCTTGTCGGCGTGGTGCGGGCTCTTGAAGTTGCCCCGGTCGCCCGGGCGCTCCAGGCCCAGGCGGATCGCCAGGTCCTCGCAATCCACCCGCCCGTTGATTTCGTCGGCGAGTGATGGTCTGTTGGTGCTCATGAAGGGGTTGGTGCGGTCAGCGCCGCCTGGTGGCGGTCGGGTTGTTGTTCGGTGCAGCGCTCAGAACAGCTGCGGAGTGCTGTCGCTCGCGTGGGCCAGCCGCACCAGCTGCTTGGCCTCCACCGCGTCAACGGCCTGCCCCACCACCTTCAGGTAGGCCCGGCTGTTGTGCAGGCAGGGCGACCGGCGCAGCACCTTCCACGCCGCGTACACCTCGCGGCGCAGCCCCACTGGCACCATGCGCCAGTGGCCGTTGCACATCAGGTGGCTGCGCAGCACCACGTGCTGGCAGCCCACGGCCCGGCACCGGTAGCGCTGGCCATTCGCGTCCGGCGGCTGCATCACCGGCCCCCGGCCGCCCGCGCCGATGCCGGCAGCGACAGCGCCAGCGCCACGTCCGCGCTGCAGCTCAGGCGCCAGCCCTCACCGCAGAACATCGCGTCGCCGCCCTCCTGCATCGCGTCCAGCACCACATCGGCCACCCAGAACGGCACCGCCAGCGCCACCGCCAGCGCGCCGGTGGTCACATGCGTGCAGCGGTGCTGCCACAGAAGCGCCAGCGCCTTACTGCGCAGCGGTGCCACCTCGTAGATCTGCATGCTCTGCTCCATCGCCTGCAGGCAGGCGCTCGTGTCTGTCGGGCGTGGGTCGGTCGGGTTCATTGCTGCGCCCAGCTCGCCACGCAGCCGGCCAGCCTGGCCACCGAGTCGATGTCGCCGTAGTCGGCCTGCAGCTCGGCCATCACCAGCTGCTCGGTGCCGTCGGCGCTGTCCACGCGCTGCGCCAGGCCCACATGGGCGTGCTTGCGGTCGGTGCTCTGGCCCATCACCGCGGCGCGGCGCACGCCACGGCGCACCAGGTCGCGCATCGCGCGGCGGGCCCACAGCGTGCCGCCCAGCCGGTACTCGCGGCCCCGGGCGTTGAACATCACCGTGCCGGCCACCACCAGGTCGGCCAGCTCGTCGTCCAGCACCGCATCGCCCCAGCGCAGGCCGGCGGTCAGTTCGGTGCGGCCCATCCAGCCGCCATGCTCGGCCAGGCGCTTGGTCAGCGCCGCTGCGCAGGGGTTGCCCATCACGCGGCCCTCCGGTCCAGGCAGATCAGCGCCAGCGACAGCGCCGGCCCGTACATCGCCTCGGCCAGCAGCTCGGCGGCCAGCCGGCTGCAGTGGTGCAGCTCCACCTGGTGGCGCCGGCCGGCCGCGTCGCGGTGCGTCACGCGCCAGCTCATGGCCGCACCGCCTGCATTGCCGCCTGCGCCGGTGCCGCCACCGGCTCGGGCAGGCCCTTCAGCAGCATCTGGCCAGCGCCCTCGGTGGGCAGATTGGCCCGCGTGCACGCGCCCTTCAGCCGCCACGAATGCGCCATGTGCTCCAGCCGGTGGCCGAAGTCGCGGCGCCCGAAGGCCCGGTTCAGCACCTCGTGCACCTCGGGCCAGTTGAGGTTGGCGTCCATGGCCAGCACGTCGAAGGCCGCGCGCAGCAGCGCTGAATCCAGCCGCCGCAGCTCCGTCAGGTCGAAGGGGAAGCGCCGGCCGTTGTACAGCCCCAGCAGCAGCCGGGCGCACACCCCCGACTGGCCGGTGTCGTTCTGCGCCACGTTCCACAGCGCGATCAGCGCCTCCAGCCGGGTGCGGTCGGTGCTCAGCATGGCGCCACCTCATGGGTGCCTGTCACCTCGGCGACCACACCCGCCGCGCGGCGGGCGGCCTTCTTGGGCATGCGCCCACCGGCGGTGGCCTGCAGCGCCTGCACGTACTCGTCGCGCGCCAGCTGCGTGTAGATCGCCGTGCTGGCCGCCGACACATGGCCCAGCGCCAGCTGCGCCACCTTCATCGGGTTGGCCGCCCGGCTGCGGTTGATGATGTTCACCCCCCGCGTGTGCCGCAGCCAGTGCGGGCTCACCCCACCGGCCAGCCCGCCCGCCTGCGCCCAGGCCTTGATGCGCACCTGGTAGCTGCGCACGCTCAACGCCTTGCCGTCGCGCCCCCAGATCAGCGGCACCGGCGCGTCGGGCTCCAGCGCAGCGCTCTCCTCGCGCTGCAGGGCCAGCAGGGCCAGCAGGCTGGTGCGCACCGGCTCGGTCACCAGGTACTCATGGCCGCGGCGCTTGCCCTGGCTGTTGGCCTTGCGCTGGGCGGGCGCCACCACCAGCCAGCCGCTGGCCAGCGCGGCCTCGGCCTGCGCGGCGGTAAAGCTGGCCAGCTCAGAGACGCGTGCCCCAGTCTCGATCATCAGCCGCATCCAGTGGTAGTCGCGCTGCGCCAGCGGGTCGCTGCTCTGCCGCGCGGCCCGCAGCAGCGCGCGCTGCTCCGTCTCGTTCAAGAATCGCTTCAGCATGTCCATGGTCTTCTCCTTGTCGTGCCTCGTCGGCATCCAGAAACGCACACAGGCCCAGGTAGATGGCGGCCCACAGCACGGCCCCGCCCCACGCACCGGCCCTCATGGCGCGGGGCCTACCTCGTCCGCGCCGCTGCCGCCCGCACGCGGGCCAGCCAGGCCTGGCGGGCGCACACCGTCAGCACGTGCCGGCGTTGTGGGTCGGCCAGCAGCTCGTCCAAGCTCCTGAACCGCCGCCTGAAAAACGGCCGTGCCTGCCAGATGCGCTGCACCTCGGCCAGCACCTCGTCCGCGCTGGGCTCCAGCGGCAGGGCCTGCTGCTGGCTGGGCACCGGCGCGCGCCGCGGCGGCCAGCTCACGTTGTGCTGCGGCATGGGCGGCCTCCTTCTGGCGTTTGAAGTCGATCAGCGCGCTCCCGAAGCAGGCCAACAGCCGCGCTGCCACGGCGGGCCCGCCGATGCCCTGCCCCGGCTGCAGGCCGTGCACGATGCGGCGCTGCGTCACCGGCAGCGGCGCGGCCGGCAGCGGGGGCGCCAGGGCCACCAGGGCCACAGGGGCGCCCTCAGGCGCGCCGGGCGGTTTGTTGGTCGTCATCGACGTAGTCCTCCAGCCGGTGCAGCACCGTCATCAGCGCGGCCACCACGTCCATCGCCTCGCCGTGGATGTGGCCCATCTCCTGGCGGCTGAAACGCTTCGCGCGCAGCCCGGTGGCCAGCGCGCCGTGGAACTCGCCCGCCTGCTGGCCCATGTCGGCCAGCAGGGTGAGCAGTTCCTCGTCGGTGGCCGTGGCGCGGTCGGTGGTGTCGAAGGTCACCCGCCCGAAGGTGCCGGCCAGGGCCTCCACGATGCGCAGGTCACCGGTGATCTCGGTCACCAGCACCACGTCGCGCAGGGTGGGCTGGTTGTGCGTGTCGTCGCCGGCCTCGGCCTTGTTGTAGAGCGTGCCGGTGCGCAGCCCCATGCGGGCGGCCAGCGCGGGCACGTCGCCCGACAACATCACGGCCTGGCGGAAGGCCTCGAACACGTCGCCAGCACGCTGGCGCTGCAGTGCGTACTTCTTTCCCACGGGTGGGCTCCTGGTGCGGTGGTCATTGGTGCCGGGCGCGGGGGCCCGGCACAGTGGCGGCATGTCAGGCCGTGCCACCACCGCCGTCAGTCAGGGCCATCTGCCGCAAGCCCGGGCACAGGCCGACCAGCGGCTGCACCGGCAAGCCCACCCAGCGGCACAGCTGGCGCAGCTGCGCGTACAGCTGCTCGGCATAGCTGCGCGCCGAGCTGCTGCCCAGCGTCCCCAGCTCGCGGGCGATCAGCCGGCATTCCTTCATGTAGGCCAGCCGGATCGCGTGGCTCAGTGGCTTCATCTGCTGGGGCACGTCCACGCCATCCAGCACATCGAGCACCCAGCGGCGGAAGGCTGCGGCCACGGCGGTGCGCGCCAGCATGCCCAGCAGATGGGCGCCGCGCAGGCTGAAGATGCGCACCTGCTGCCGGCCGCCGGCGGTGGGCAGATCGACCACCTGCGTCATGACGTCGGAGAACTCGGCGGAGTTGCGGTCGTAGAGCTTCTGCATGTCCTGCCGCGTGTTTTGGTACCCCAAGGCGTCACCAATCTGGTGACCCCTCAGCCACGGTTGACCATGCAGGTCAATGACGTTGAACTCGGTGTCTTGGAACTGCAGCGTGACAGCGCTGCTCGAATTCGGGTTGCTCATGTCGATCTCAATTCAGTGGGTTTAATGCCGCGCGTAGTCACGGAAAAGCGCAGTTTGTGCATAGTACGTGATGACGACAGTGCGCGGCAAACTGCCGCGTCAGGTCAGGGCACAGCAGAAACGCTGGTCGTGATCGTTGCCGTCACTGCCTTCGCGCGTGACAGGCTCTCCTCAAGCCGCAACCGCAACTCCTCGCTGCGTGAGCGCCCTGCGCGACGTGCAGCGGCGTCGAGTCTCTTGATCAGCGGCTCAGGCATCCGCGCGAGCACAGGGCGGTCGTATTGCTTCTTCATGGCAGCGGTCTCTGTAGTGCAGTTGGTGTAGTTCAATAGTACTCGCGTACTACACGCCGTGCAATACCCTGCCGCTACATTTGTATTCATGGAGAACACAAAGCTTCGGGATCTGCCACCGTTCAGCATCCGGTTGCAACCGGAACTGCGCGCGGCGCTTGAACGAGAAGCAGGGATCAATGGCCGCACGTTGAGCGCGGAGATCACGCGCCGGCTGAAGGACAGCCTTGACGTGGATCACGTCTCATCGGTGGTTCACACAGGCAGTGGGGGGCCGGCCCCGTCGCAGGCTGCCGAGCTGCCGCGCCAGCGCCCGGTCAGCGACGCTCACCGCATGCTGCTGGCGCTGTTCGATGCCATGGGCCCTGACAAGCAGCTGGCGCTGCTGACGGTGCTCAAGCGGTGATCAGGCCTTGGCGATGTTTCCGATAGACAGCCCGATCCCTTGCCCGCTTTGCGGGGCACGGGTCAAGTTGTCGGACCGCAAGCACAGCATCCAGTTGGCGGCGGTACAAGCCACGTGCACTGCCTGTGGCGTAACTGGGTCGGCGCCCATCCAACCGCTTGAGGTCGAGACTGTCGAAACCAGGGCATGGCCGCCTGGCATGCAGGAATTGGCGTTGTTCCTGGACGCAGGCCGGCGCGCTACCAAACAGATCGGCCAGCCCGACTGAATGCCGGCGCATCACCCGGCCCAGAACCACCACCAGGTGAATCCAGGTCGGCGTGCATCCCGGCCCGCCAAGCAACCGATGCACCAGCCTCTTCACGCGCGCCAGACCCCGCTCCAGGGCGGGGCTAGGTGTTGCGGTGCGCCTCAGAGGCAGGGCTTTGGGTCGGTGGCGCATGCGGGCGGGTTGATCGTCTGCTGCGGCTCTTCGGTCTCCGGGTCGCCCCCGCCACAGCCCGTCAGGGCCAGGCCAAGCAGCAGGATGGCGAGCAGTCGGTTCACGTCGGTGCCTTGGTGTTTCGTGGGGGCTGGCCATGCTATCGACGCCGCTGCACCGTGGCGCTATCGATGGAAAGCCGCTCCCTGCCCATGCGCATTCACCCCGGCGCGCCAGGCCAGGCGATCGCCGCCACCGCAGCGGCGTTGCCGGCCGCGTCGATCTCCGCGCGCAGCGCCGTGGCCGTCTCGCGATGCATCTGCACCCGGTGGTGGCTCAGCGCGTACACCGCCGCCATCTGTCGCGGGGTCAGGCTCACCGTGGTGTCGTCGGCCAGCGTGGCCACCACGTCGGCGCTGGTCACGCTGGCGCCGGTGGCAATCTCAAGCAGGGCCTGCCTGGCCTTGGCGTCGTGGTCGAACGTGCCGTGCTCGGTGGGCAAGGGGGCATCGGTGGCGGCATCGCGCACGGCTTTGATCTCGGCCCACTTGTCGGCCTTCAGCTTCTTCAGCCGCGGGCGCAACGCCCAGCGCTTGATCGCTGCGTTCCACCACCACACGTACAGCGTCAGGTCGGTGCCGTCCCAGGGCGGGTCGGGCTTGTAGTCGACCAGCGCGCCGGTGGCCATGTCCAGCCGCTGGCTCAGGTAGTCCACCTCGCCACGCCAGGCCCCCACACCGGGGCCCTTGTGCTGCAGCTGGGCCTGCAGCTCGGCAGCCGTGCCCCTGAACCACGCGCCCGAGAACAGCCCGCTCGCCTGGTCGTAGAAGTGCCAGGTGTCCACAGCATCGGCGGGGGCGGCTTGGTCGGTCACTTCTTCCTCAGCTCCAGCACCATCTTCAGCTCGGTGAAGCCATAGGTGGCCGTGCCGCTGGTCACCGTGGCCAGGGTGTCGGTGGCCACCGCCCACGATGCGCTGCCGCCGGGGTAGTCCAGCTCGTAGCTGGTGGTGGGCGCGTTGCGGTCGATCGCCGGCCCGGCGTTGCCATTCACGGTGGGCCTGATCAGCATGTTGCTCGCGCCCGACGGAAACCCCGCATCGCGGCCGGTGCCTTGGTAGAAGGTGCCGCTCAGCGTCACCGTCAGCTTGCCGGCCGCGGCGTTCGAGAAGGTGCCTGAGATGTGGGCCATGGCGAGTTCGATCAGCAGCTCGGGCAGATGTACACGCCACCGGTGTCGGCATACGTCACGGTGTAGGTCACCGCGTTGTCGGCAATGTCGGTGGTGGCCGCCTGGCCGGTGATGTTCACGCCGAACTGCGCGCCCACGGTGGCGTTGTCGGCGGGCTTGCCGGTGCCGCTCACGCTGGCCCAGGTGGCCCGGGTGCCGGCAACCTCGGCAAATTTGTTCAGCAGCGCCTGGCGCGTGGTGTACACGTCGGCAAACTTGGTGCGGAAGGTGCTGCCGGTGATCGCGGTGTCGGTACCGGTGTCGTTCCAGGCCGGCGACAGCCCGCTCAGGTAGGAGCTAAGGGCCGCCACCGCGTTGTCGTAGGCCGTCTTCTCGGTGGTGATGGTGTAGGCCGTGGCCTGCGCGTCGATACCCGATTGATCGCCCGATATGGCGGCCCAGTCCAGGATCACCTGCCCCTTCTCGCCCTTGCTCAGCACGTTGTCCGAGCTGATGTTGCCGATGGCGGCATTGGCGGTGTCCGCGTCGGCCTGGGCATCGGCCGCAGCGCTGGCGGCAAGGCCGGCGAACACACCTGCGGCGGTGGCGTCGGTCTGGGCGTTGTCGGCCAGGGTCTTGGCGATGCCTGCGATGGCATCGAGCACCGCTTGCCGGTACAGGTACACGTCCGAGAACTTGGTGCGGAAGGTGGTGCCCGTGATCGGGGTGTCCTGCGTCGCGTCGTTCCACGGCGGGGTCAGCGATGTCAGGTACGCGCCCAGCGCCCCCTTGGCGGCGATGTAGTTCGTCAACTCCGAGCCCACCCCGTAGGCGATGGCCTGGTCAGTGATGAAGGAGTACTCGTTGTCGATGGCGGTCCAGTCGAGGATCACCGCCCCCTTCTCGCCCTTGGCCAGCACGTTGTCGCTCACGATGTTGGCGATGGCCGCGTTGGCAGTGTCGGCGTCGGTCTGGGCATCGCCGGCGGCCGCGATGGCCGCGTCTGCAGCGGTCTTGGCGTCGACCACCTCGGTCACTTCTTCAAAGCTGAAGTCCTGCACCTCCCAGTAGCCGGCCGCAAGCGAGTAGTTGTCCAGGAAGTCGGGTCGCACAAACTGCACACCCGCCTGCCAGTCGGCAGCCTCCCAGATGTAGCTGTACTCGCCCCACTGGTCGGTGCCGCCGAACTGAGTGTTGTGGGCGTCCCGGCTTTGCCCGCTAGGCTTGTACGGGCTGCGCCCGCCGTTGACAGGGCCCGTGGTGCCGGCGTTGTCGGTGAACTGCTGCAGGCTGAAGTACAGGATGCCAACCGTCGTCGCCGATGGCCGTGCCCAGAAGCGAACGCGGTATTTCTTGGTGCGGTCGATGGCGGTGTAGTTGCCCTGGTTCGGGTAGCCGCCGGCAGACAAGCGCAGCGCGGCGCTGCCCACCTTGCCGTCGCCCAGGGCAACGATCGTCTGCCCGTTCAGGTTCCACGACTCGAACGGCAGGCCCAGCGATTTGCCCACGGTCGCGTAGCTTGCGGGCTTGCCCGCGCCGGTCACCGCCGACCACACGTTCACGTTGGCAGCGGGTATGCCGGCCACCGTGCCCGTCACGTCACCCGCAAAGGCCACGCTCGACGCGGGTTGGTACGGGTCTTCCGCCGTCAGCGACGGCTTCACCCAGGCGCTGAACAGCAGGCCCGCCGCGTCGATGTCGGGGTCCACCACGCGGTAGGCCCGCACCGCAAAGGTGATGTGCTGCGTCGGGTCGAGCCCCAGCGCGACGAAGGCGCGCTTGTTCGCCGGCATCGCCAGCACCGTCTCCTGCGCCGGGCTGGCGCCCACCGTGTAGGCCCCACCGGTGGCCGACACCCGCACCAGCACCTGAAAGCCGTCGATGTCGGGCTCCGACCCCGCCCACGCCCACTCGAACGACACGTCGGCGCTGGCGTTCACGTTGATGGTGTGGTCCACCGCGCTGCCGTCGGTGGCGATGGTGGGCGCCGGCACCGCGGTGGCAATGCGGTCGTTGCGGCCGTTGAAGTTGACCAGCGCGGCCTCGCCCAGCGCCAGTACGTTGGTCACCACGAAGGTGGTGCGCCAGTCGCTCACCGCGCCCAGGCCATTGCGCAGCCGCGCCCGGATGAAGTACAGCCGATTGTTCTGCGGCCCCTGCAGGTCGCAGCGGGTGGCCAGCGCATTGATCTCGGGCACGCGCGCCCACTCGGTCGACTCGGCCGGCCGGTATTCCACCTGCACCGCGCCGTTGCTGATCACCAGCGTATCGGTCACGGCCGTCCACGACACGCGCACCCGGCTCAGCACCGTGCCGTCGCTGTCGCGCTGCGCAATCGCATCACTGCTCACCGCCGCCAGCCCGGCCACCGGCGCCACCACCCACGGGTCTTGCGCCGCGGCGGTGGGCGATGCCAGCGGCGCCGGCGCATCCGCCTCGTCGTAGTAGCTGGCGTCGTCCTGCTCCATCGACAGCATCACCGCACCACCGGGCTTGAATTCCTTCTTCACCAGGCGGAACACCGCCGCATCCAGGTTCAGCCACGGCACCGTCAGCGTCACGCGCTGGCCCACCTTCAGCCGCACCGCGCGCAGCTTGGCAGGGAACACCAGCTGCTGCCCGCGCGAGCGCTCCACCTGGATGCGCGCTAGGTTCGTGGCCCGCCAGTCGGCCGCGGTGAAGGGCATGTTCAGGCTGCCCCACATGGCAACGCCGCCGTCTGCGCTCACGAAGGCGGTGTTCTGGTAGGGCGTGTAGTCGGTCAGCTGGTCGAAGCGATCGGGGTCGAAGTACTTGCCACGCAGGCCGTTGAACACCTCCAGCCCCGCCGCGCCGGCCAGCAGCTCGATGCTGCCCGCGTTGTCGGCCACCGTCAGCGCCATCACCGGCGCGGTGTAGGCCCCGGCCTGCAGGCGCCAGGCGCCGGCATCGGTGGCAAAGCCGGCCATGCTCTGGCACAGCGCGTCCAGCGTCTGGTCGGTGTCGGCGTCGGTCAGCACGGCGCCGTCGCAGCGGTAGCGCGCGGCACCGCCGTGGCTGGCCAGCGCTTCGTCGCACACGTTGGCCGCGGCATCCACCGTGGCCCAGTCGATGGCGTTGCTGGGCTGCTGCTTGCCGTACTCGCCCATCAGAAAGTCGGCCACGCACAGCGCCGGGTTGGCGCTCCAGGTGGTGGCCAGCGTGCGGTGGTCGTACAGCTTCTTGCCGCGCAGGCGCACCTTCAGCGCCGGCGGCCCGCTCTGGAACTCGGGCTCGTCGAGGTTGAAGCGGAAGATGCTGTAGCACTTGCCGGTCAGCACGTCGGTGCTGCTCCAGTCGCCGGGGCAGTCGGTGATCAGCTGCGCATCAGCCACCGGCCCGGCGCCGCCCAGGTAGTGGCGCACCCGCACCATGGGCTGCGTGGCGTTGTCGCTGAAGTTGGCCTGCACCGTGCGGCCAGCCCACGCGGCCACGTGGCCGGCCGTGAGCGTGATGGTGTTGCCCGCCACCGTCCAGTCCCCGGCCACCAGCACATCGTTTGTGATGTAGTCGCCGACGTACTGCTCGAAGCTCAGCGTCAACAGGCTAGCGCCAGGGCGCCCAAGATCCACGTAGCCGGCGCCATCCAGCGTCACCGTGGTGGTGGTGGTGCCCGTCAGCGTCTTCAGCCACTTGCCGCTGGTCACGTCGCCATTGCTGTCCAGCGTGCCCAGAGCCACCCCGGCCAGGTAAGTCTCGGTGATGGCATCGCACTCGTGGTCGACCCACACCACCACCAGGTGCTTGTACTGGTCGCGGTCGCCGCTGGTCAGCATCGCCACCACGCGCCCGCCCACGGTCGGCTCGCCGTAGCAGATCTGCCAGGGCGCGTTGGGGTCGGTGAAGGTAACGGTGCGGTCGGTCAGCCCGGCGTTGTAGGCATCACGCGCCTGGTTGCGCGATCGGCGCGCGCCCTCGCGGGCGTTCACGGTGCCGTACACCGCAAACGTGGTCGTGATCACCTGCGCCCAGGTCAGGCTGGCCACGGCCGTGCTGCCCAGCCAGGCGCCCACGGCCTGGGCACCAGCGTACAGGGCGGCCAATGCATCGGGCATCGTGTGCTCCTATACCCGCCACGCCGCCACGGCATGGGCCATGGGGGCGGCCACCAGGCCCTGGTGCGAGGGGCACATCGCGGCCACGCCGTTGCACACCGCCAGCAGGGCCTGGGGGCCATCGGGCTGCAGCAGCAGCACCACGTCGCCGCGCTGGGCCAGCGCTGGCGCCACGCTGGGCAGGCCGGCGCGCGCCATCGCGGCGGCGTAGCCACCACCGCGCTTGATCTGCCGCTTCGCCTCGCGCCAGTTGCGCCGCGTGCCGCGCAACTCGGCCAGCGTGTCGTGCCCGTGCTGGGCGGCCACGGCATCGGCCACCCAGGCCGCGCAGTCGTTGCTGCCCCAGACAAAGGGCACGGTCAGGCGTTGGGCCACCAGGTCGCCAAAGCGCTGCGGCCAGTCGGCCACGCGGGCATGAAGCGGGGCGGTTGGCTGCATCGTCACACCCGTTGGAACCGCTTGCTCAGCCAGGGCTGCGGCTGGCCGGTCAGCTGCTCGATGCGGCTCAGCCCCGTGTCGCCCGGGTAGCGCGCCTGGTGCTGGGCGTTGTTCAACCGCAGGCCCTGCGCGGCCCGGCTGTCGCGCCCGGGCCGCTCGCAGCGCAGCACCACCGCGCCGGTGTCCGATTCGCCGTTGCCGGTATTCACGCGCACCTGGTCCATCAGCCCGGCCCACGCAATCTCGGGGTCGTCCACCGGGCGCAGCTCGTCGTCGAGCACGCCCATGTACAGCGTGATCGGCCGGCGCCGGTACTCGGCCACGCTGCCCAGCGCCAGCGCCAGGTGTGCCGAGTTGGCGATGCTCAGCCCCAGATCGAGGGCCGGGTACTGCATGCGCTCGCTGTCGCTGATCGTCGACACCGACACCACCGACGTCAGCCCCAGCCAGGTGTGCCCGGCCCATTCAATCGCGTGGCCCCAGGTGGTCACGTAGCTGGTGCCGCTGGCGAACTCCAGTTTCACCAGGTACAGAAAGCCCGCGTGCGCGCTGGCCAGCTGGGTGTCCACCGTCATGGCGTCAGGTCTTCCTCGAAGGTCAGCGTCCAGCCGGTGCTGCGCGCGCCCTCTTGCGGCATGCTCGGCCGCGTGGTGGTCAGCAGGAACTTGGCCTTGGGCTTGATCACGTACAGCACGGTGCCCACCGGTGGCGCAAACCGCAGCGGCGGGCGCAGCACCAGCGTGGCGCGGCCCAGCGCGTCGCTGTCGGCGGTGGCGCTCAGGCGCTTGAGTTCGCTGTTCACGCTCAGGTAGCTGCCCGCGCGGATGATGCCGGTCACGTTGGGCGTCCAGCCCTCGGTCTGCAGGCTCACGCCCAGGGCGCTGACCCGCACCACCGGCGCGCCGGTGGCGGGGCCGATCGGCAGCTCGCGGCGCCAGTCCCACAAGCGGATGCGGTTGATCATGCCGTCGAGCTGGTCGATCAGCGCCTCCCACTCGGGCACCTCGTCATGGCGCAGCACGCCGGTGGTGATGGTGCAGGTCCAGCGCGCGGCGCCCAACGTCACCGCCTGCGCGCTGGAGTCGAAGGTGCTGCGTGCGGCGGCCTGCGAATGGATCAGCCCCCACTCCACCGAGCGGGGTCGCAAAACGTCGGGCCATTCGAGGATCAGCGCCATGGTGCCCCGCAGGTTGCCCGCAATCGCCTGACAGAGGCAGGGGGGCGTGGCGGCCTATGGGTGGGGCCGCGCCGGGGCCCTCAGGCCATGCGCCGGTCCATCATCTCCAGCAACTCGGCCTGAGACTGGCGCATGGCGCTTTGCACCAGGGCGCCCACCTCGGCGCGGTCGGTGCGGCTGTCGATGCTGATGTTCGGCGCGAAGGTGATGCGGTTGCCGCCCACCTTGGCCAGGTCCGACACCGGCGCCATGGCCTTCATCTGCCCCTGGGTGAAAACGCCCTCCGTGCGCTGCAGCACGGCCGGCACCTCGTCGGGCCCGATGCCGGTGTGAAAGCGTGGCGCACCGGCCCAGGTGGCGGCCGGCAGGCTGCGGGTAAAAGCTGGACGGTCGGTACCGCCCACACCGCCACCGTGCCAGCCCTCGCCAACGCGGGCGAAGCCGGCCATCGGCAGACCGGTCTGAAACTCCGCGCCGATCGGCACACCACCGCCCGAGAACAGGCTCATCGCCGCAGAGAACAGGCCACCCATCCCGCTGCCGCCGCCCAGGCCTGCGGCAATGGGCTCGATCATCGGCCGCAGCACGGTGCGGGCAAACTGGGCCTTCAGCTCGTTGAGGAAGATGTCGGCCAGGCTGCCCCCATTGCGGAAGCCGTTCATCAGACCCTCTTCGATGCTGTTGGCCAGGCCCTCGGTGCGACGCCGGTTCTCGGCGGCCTCGGCCACCGCGCGCTGCTCGTTGTCCTTGCGCCAGGCCTCGTTGCTGGTCTTGAACGCGGCATCGCCCTGCAGCCCCTTCATGCGCTCCAGCGCAGCAATCTGCCGCTGCAGTGCCTCGGTCTGGCGCTCGTAGCCGGCAGCGCCCTCGATCACGCTCAGCAGCGTGGCGGCCTCGCCGATCTGCGCATCCAGCTGCGCCTGCCGGCGGGCCAGCAGGGCGCCCTCGTTCAGGCCGATCTCGGCGGTGTGGTCGGCCAGGGTTGCCGCCTCGCGCTCCAGCGCCTGGGCACTGCGCTCGGCCGCGGTGGCTGACGACTCGCGCGCCTTCGTGATCGCATCCTCGGCCTGTGCGGCTGCGGTGCGCATGGCGGTGTTGGTCGCATCGGTGCTTCCGATCTCGCTCAACCGGAACCGCCTATCCAGGGCATGACGCCGTTCATCCTGCAGAGCGAGCGTCTGGTCAGGCGTGGCGTACTTGGGATCGATGTATGGCAGGCCGCCGTACACCCGCCCCATCAGCGCAATGCGCTCGGCCAGCGTCTTGTCGGCTGCCGATGGGCCTTTGTCCTTCTCGCGCGCGGCGATCTCGTGCTTGACCTTCTCGGCCGCCGCAGCCTTGTTGGCAGCAGCCGCCTCCTCGTCGAACTTCTGCCGCAGCAGCATCGACAGGGTCAGTTCCTCCTGCATGATTTGCGCGTTGCCCGACAGCGTGCGTCGGCCTGTGGCGCCATTCAGGGTCGACGGCTCATCAGCCCGACGCCGGGCGGCGGTAACCCGCTGCTGGGCCTGCTTGATCTGATCATCAAGCGTCTCCTGCCGGCCGATACCCAGCATCCGATCCCAGGCCAGACCGGCCTCGTCCTTGACGCGTTTCCACGCACTTTCGATATAGCCGAGACGGCCTTCCAACTCGTCCAGACGCGTCTTCATCACGTCAGCAAGTGCGTTCTGGGCCACGCTGGCGGCGTCCGCCGTGCGGCCCTGCTTTTCCAGGGCGCGGATCTGCTCGTACAGGCTCTTCGTCAGGAAGTTTGTGCCCTCGTTGAGCTTGATCGATGCCTGCAGCGGCGCGCGGCCCAGCTCGGCGAAGGTCTTCACCGTCTTGTCGACAGACTGACCGGTCATCCGCTCCATCTGGATGGCCAGCTCGCCGAACTTCTGCAGGTCGCGCCCCGCCACCTGGGCGGTGCCCGCCAGTTGCGCCAGCGCATCGCTGGCCTCGGCCTGCGTGCCGCGCACCTGGGCCATGCCCCGCGCCATGGCCACCATCTGGTTCATGGTGGTGCCAGCCGCATTGCCGGTCATCACCATCGACCGCGCAAATGCATCCTGCTCGCGGGCGCCCTGCGCGTAGGCCAGCCCCAGCGCGCCGGCGCCGGCGGCAAGCCCACCCACGGCCACCGCCAGCGGGTTCATCAAACCCAGCAGTGCCTGCCCGGCGGGCACGATGCCGCCAAAGCTGTCCTTGATCTGACCGCCCTGCTGAATGGCCACCGTGAAGGCGCTTTGCCCGCTGGCCAGGCTGGTCACGATGTCGGTGATCTGGGCAGGCAACTGGCGCATGGCCGCCCGGGTCTGCCCCGCGCTGATGCCCAGATCGGCCAGCGGCTTCTTCGCGTCGTTGGCGGCCCGGGCCAGCTTGTCCACCGCCGCGGCAGACAGGTTCATGCCGCTGGTGGTCTCCACCACCCCGTCCGCGCGCAGGCGGATGCCTACCTCCTCGATCTGGCTACTCATCAAGGGCCTCCACTGCGGCGTGTTCCATTTCCACCAGGTGCGCAAACACCTGGTCCTGTTCGGTGATGCTGGCGCCGCGCAGGGTGCGGACAATCACCACGTCGGCCGCGTCGTAGCGCAGCCCCTGCATGTGGCCTGAAGGGGTGAGGTGCCATTGCGTCTGCAGCAGCTGCCACACCCGCAGCGCGGGCCAGTTCTCGGGCCACACCGCCAGCGTGCCGCCGGGCTGTTCGTCGCAATCGGCGCCGTCGTCGGGGTCGCCGGCCTGGTCCTGGTCGGCCAGCCAGGCCTGCGCCAGGCTGGGGTCCAGGCCCATGCGCTCGAGGTCGGGTTGTCGTTCATCGTTGCCCCGGCCGCTCCGCCTCTCCGCCACCCAGCGGCGGGCGACCGCTACGCGTTTTTTCGCGCGCCCATCCCCGACATCACCGCCAGGTAGGTGGCCACGATGCTCGGGCGCACCACCGGCACGTCGAGCAGCTGGTCGAGCCTCTCGCTGCCGAAGGGCTGCACCACGCCGGCCTCGTCGGGCAGGTTGCGCCAGCCGCACACCACCTCGTGGCAGATCTCGCGCTCGCTGGGCAGCGTCTGGCCCTCGGCCAGCCCGATGCCGCGGAACTGGTCGATGCGCGCCTGCGGCAGCGGCTTGAACTGCAGGTCCAGCGTGGCCACCTGGTAGTCGTTCTCGGCCGGCAGGGGCACACGCACGGTCCACCAGAAGGCGGCCGGCATGCGCATCACGAACGGGCTGGTCTTGGTCTCGCTGTTGATCGTCTGGCTCATGGTCGCCTCAGGTGTACACGCTGGTCATCTCGTCGTTGCCGACGTTGCGCGCCAGGTGCAGGTCGCACTCCAGCATCAGGATCCCGGCCTCCGACTTGGCCTTGGGCTTCATCAGCTGCACGCGCGGCAGCGTGCGGGTGATGATGTTGCCGGCTGCCGTGCCGTGCACGATGCTCATGGCCGCGGGCGTGGCCAGCGTGCAGATGCCCGCCGCGCCCAGAAAGTCCTGCTCGGCCACCAGCGGCAGCTCCACCACCACCTTGCCGCTCATGCGCCGGCCCACGATGCTCACGTCCTCGCGGCCGGTCAGGTTGCGGTACTGCACGTCGTTGTTCTGGTCGATGGTGAAGCTACTCAACCGCGCCGCATAGCCGCCGATCGTCAGCACCGTGTTGGCCTTGTTCATGGCCACCGGGCGCGGAATGGTGGGCAGCGTGGGCACGGGCAGCGTGGCATCCACCATCGGGATGTTCAGACCGATCCCCTTGAAGGTCAGGCGCGGGGCCTTGCGGGCAGTCCAGTTCTCGCTGATAGAGCCGCGGATGCCCACCATCTTCTGCAGCACGCCGTCCATGTAGTAGTACATGGCGCCCGACTCTTCGCCGGTGCTGATCAGGCTGTAGGTCACGCTCACACCGGCGGCCACCGTCTGCGCCCAGCCCGCCGCGCGCAGCATGGGCCCGTGGTTGGGCGCCGTGCCGGCGGCACCACCGCCGCACAGCAGCACGTCGAAGCTGATCGTCGACCACACCGCGCCCACGATCATCTCGTTCGAGCCGAACGAGTTCGACACCGGCGTGTAGTCGTCGGTCTCCATCTCCAGCGGGTTGATGTCGACGTTCTGGGCCACGATCACGTTGGCCACGTTGGTGGGCACCGGGTCGACGCCGTACGTCGCCTCGGGCTTCCACAGCAGCACCTTCAGTGCGTCTTTCATGGCCGTCTACTCCTGCTGGGCCGGCGTTTCTGCCGGCCGGGTGTTGTCGGGTGCCGCGGCGGCCTCTGCCGGGTCGGGGCTCAGCGTGCCGTCGGCATTGCGCACCCAGCAGCCGCCCTTGGTGGGCATGGCGTGCTGCGGGCTGACCGGCGCGGGTTGTGCGGCGTCGGCGGTAACGGTCTTGGTCTTGGTCGTGGCCATCACGGCTCCCGGTTCGGTGTTGGTGGCAGGTTGGGCGCCTGGCTGGGTGGGTTGATCGTCACGCTGATGCCCAGGCGCTGCTTGATCATCAGCAGCACCAGGTCGATGGTGCTGGCCACGCCCATGCCGCTGAAGATGCTCAGCCCCAGCAAGAACGGCAGGTCGTCGCTGGCCTTGCTGTAGCTCAGCATGAACATCGCCGCGCCCCAGGCCGCGCTGTGCAGCAGCGTGCCCAGCACCACGCGGCTGGTCAGCGTCTGGTTGCTGCGCAGCAGCATGCCCAGCGCCAGCATGCTGGCGCCGCTGCCACCGATCACCGCGAAGATCAGCCACAGGCTGGTCTCGTCGACCACGCGCTGCAGGCTGCTCGACGCACCCGACGATGCCGTGCTGCCTTCAAACATAGAGCGCCTCCAGGGCCATCACGATCCACCCCACCGGCGCCTCCAGGCCGCGGCTGTAGGCCACGTCCTTCGGGTACACGGCATCCAGCGGTGCCGCCTTGATCGCCCGGCACCAGGTCAACAGGTCTTCTTCGATCGCGGCCTCGGCCTGCTCGAGCTGCTCGGTGCTGGCGTCGTCGGCCACGCGCAGGTAGCACACCGCGGCGAACTTCAGCGTGCCGTACTCGCCCTCTCGGCCCGAGAAATCGGCCCATCCATTGGTGCCCTCGGCCACCAGCGCGATCACGCCCTGCATCAGCAGCGCGTCGCCCAGCTGGGCCGGGTCTTGCAGGCCACGCACCACGTGCCGAGCCGGCAGCAGTGCCTGCAGCGAAGCCTGGGCAGCGGCCATGGCGGCTTCGCGGTTGCTCATGCGGCACCACCGCCCGATCGGATGGCGCGGCGCACTGCATCGGCCAACGTGTTGGCCGCGCCGGGCACAAAGGCGGCCAGGGTGCGGTCCACGTAGGGGTTGGCCTTGATGCCGTGCAGCTTCACGTGGCGCGACAGCGCCATGTACCGGTCGCGCAGCTCGAGCTCGGCCTGGGTGCGGCGCTGGCTGCCCAGCTTGGCACTGCGCCAGCGCGGGTTCAGCGGACCAGCGCTGCCGGTGGCACCCAGGTTGCCCTGCAGCCACGCCACGATGCTGGCCGAGGCCGGGTCGAAGAAGCGCGGCAGGCCCTTGCCAGGCTTGCGGCCGCGGTTCACCAGGGCGGCGTAGTCGACCTTGGGCGACACCAGCACCACCAGCGGTTCTTCCTGGTGCACCGTCACGCTGTTGGCCAGCGTGCTGCGGAACTTCGGGGCCTCCTGGCGCATGCGGGCCGCCAGGCGTTGGGCCAGTGGGGCCATGTCGCGCACCAGCTGGGCCTGGATGGACGCACCCATGCCGCGCAGGCGCAGCGCGGCCCGGTCGGCGTTGTGCTCCAGGATCACCGCGCGTCCTCCCACTCGGCCAGCAGCTCGCGGTACAGCGCGGCGGGCGTGCTGTTGCGCGGCGTGCCGCTCAGGCCGTCCCGCAGCTGGGTCGGCTTGTTGATGTTGCGCATCGTCAGTTCGCGCATGGCCTCGGCCTGTGCGCGCAGCAGCAGCAGTGGGCGGTCGGCATCGGCCAGCGTCGAGTCGCCCGCCGTCGCGCCCACGGTGTGCTTGCCAAAGTACCAGAACTTGAAGTCCGAACCGTAGGCGTTGATGTGGGCCCAGGTGGGTGCCGGATCGAACACCAGCTGCCACGCGCTGCCGTTCTGCACCGCCGCCACGCGCGGCAGCGCGCCAGGGTAGGCCTCGGTCCAGGGTTTGGGCGGCCGGCCACCCCAGACGTGGGTCTTGTAGGCCGCAAAGTCGCTGCCGGGCACGGCGTACAGCGGCTCGTCGGCACTCAACGTCACCTGACCCAGCAGCGTGCGCGGGCGCTTGCCCTGCATGGCCGTAAGAGCGATCGCCAGCAGGCGCTTCCAGTCGGCATCGGCCGCGGCATTGAACACGCTGGCCGCATCGTGCAGCGAGCGCTGCAGATCTGCGATCAGGTCGTCCTGGCTCATGGTGCCGGCCACGGTCGTCTCCTGGGGGCTGCCGGGGTGGGGGTGCTCAGTCGGCCGAGTCGGGCACGTCGGTGCGCGCCTGCGCGCGCTGCAGCTGCTGCTCGCCGATGGCGTTGAGCAGCGTCACGCGAGGCGTCTCTCGCGCGTTCTCGTGCGCAGCAAGATCTTTCAGATCCTCGTCGCCCAGGCCCTTCAACTGCGGCATCAGCTTGCTCAGCGGCAGCAACACCAGCGCGGCATAGTCAATGCCATCCCGCACGATGTCATCGCCGCCGGCGGCGTCATCACTGACGGCATCGGCTGCAGTCGTCTCGTCGCCGGGCGGCAGAAACTGCTCGTCGACCTCGCGGCCCTCTCCGGGCGGCAGCATCGTTCCACCGATGAAACGCACCTGGTCGGTGTCGTTGTGCACATAGCGCTTGGCCATCTGGGTCACTCCTGGGTGTGCGTGCAACCCTGCCGGCGCTAATGGCCGGCAGGGGGCAGCTTCGCGGGCTTCAAGAATCCCGGGGTCAGGCCGCGCGGGCCACGCGCGCTGTGGCGCTGTACAGCACCAGGCTCGTGTTCGCGTTCTTGCGCTGGGTGGGCGTGTGGCACACGATGAACTGCTCGCCGTAGTTTTCCTTGGCGCCGGTGAACAGGCCGTTGCTGTCGCGGGCCTCTTCCAGGTTGTTCATCGAGAACGGCCGCATCATGCGGAACCGCGTGTTGCCCCGCTCGCCCACCACCACGCGCACGTCGCCGGTGTTCAGGCCCGGCGCGCGGGTGTTGAAGGCCGGGATGCCCTTGACCATGCCCACGCTGCCGTCGGCGTTCAGGCCCGAGCCGGGGCGCGAGCCGTTGGCCGTGAAGCTGGTGGCCTGGCCCAGCGCGTTGTCCACCGCGCCGCTCATCAGCAGCAGGTTCGAGGTGTAGTAGCGGTCGTTCTCGATCACCACCTTGCGCGCGCCGATGTAGTTCAGCACCCGGTCGTACACCGCGGCGATGGTGTCGGGCGATGCGCCGACGTCCAGGTTCACCTTCGACACGTTCTGCGTGTAGGTGTAGCCCACCGTCAGCACCCAGGCCGAGGTGGGCGTCTGCAGCACGCCCGCCTCGTTGACGAAGCGGATCTCGCCCATGTTGTAGTCCATCACCCAGTACAGGCCGGCCGCCAGGGTGACGCCGGTCACGTACTCGATGCGGGCCACCGCGTTGAGCGTCACGGTGATGGCCGCGGAAGTGGCGCCCTGCTGCACGCCCTTCAGGTCGTACACCTTGCGCGGGCGCACCACCGGGAACTGCGTCAGCACGAAAATCTTGTTCGTGCCGTTCACCTGGGCGGTCAGCGTGTCGGTGATGGTGGCCGACAGCGCCTCGTCGCTCGAGCGCAGCACCTCGTTCTGGATGATCGCGTCGGTGTCCTCGCCCACGATGCGGATCACGTTGCGCGTGTTCTCGGCCAGCGGGTCGAAGTCGATCGGCGCGCCGGCCAGCAGATAGCGCATCTCGTTGTTGAGCTTGAACGCCAGCTTCTGCGGGATCGGGCGGGCTTCCTCGTAGGTCTGGATCACGCCGGCACGCTGGATCGGCTGGCCTTCATAGGTGCGCACCGCGCTCGTGCCGGCGCCGGTGGTGTCGCGGTAGCTGTAGGGGATCTGCACCACGGGTGCAAAGTCCACCGTGCCCACGTTGACGAAGCCCAGGCCGGTCAGCTGGTACAGAGACTCGCGCAGCACCGTGCGTTCGAAGATGGCCGGCACCGCGATGTCGCTGCTGGTGCCGCTGCCGGCGGCCAGCAGCTTGTGCTCGGCCGACAGCTGCGCGCCGTGCAGTGCATCGAACTGGGCCAGCGCCTTCTCGGCGAACGCCTTGTTCATCACCAGCAGCTGCCCGCCGGTGCGCTCGAAGCGCTGGGCATCGGCCATGCCGTCGAAGCCCAGGCGGCGGTCCACCTGCTGCTGCAGGGCCTTCACCTGGTTGCCCGACTCCACGGTGATGTGCACGCTGCCCGAGGCCGGGCGATAGCCCAGCGTGGCCAGCTGCTGCGCGGCGCTGATCTTGGCGTAGTTCGACAGCGCGAACTCGGCAAGGCGCTTGATCTGGTCGTCCGACAGGTCCTTGGTCACCAGCGGCTGCAGCTCGGCCAGGATCACGGTCTTGGCCTCGTCGGCGATCGCGGTGTTCGCGCCCACGGTGTCGGACAGCAGCTTCACTTTGGCGCCCAGCGTGGCGGCCTCTTCAGCCAAGTTGCGGGTCTGGGCCGCCATGGCATCGGCAACGGCCTTGCGCACCGCGGCAGGGTCGACATCACTGCCCACCTGCAGGGTGATCACCGGCGTCATGGTGGCGCCACCACCGGCGGCCGCCAGCGTCTTCAGCTGAGCATGCAGAGACTGGCCCGCAGAGGCAAAGGTCTCGACCAGCGCCAGGCACTTGGCCTCGTCGGCGGCGGCCGCCTCGAGCTGCTTGAGCGCGGCGTCGAGGATGGGTTGGATCTGGGTTTCGGTCAGGCCCAGCGAGAGCAGTTTGTCGCGCAGGGCTTTGAGGTGCTTGTTCATGGTGTCGGACTCCGTCAGGGTCTTGAGCAATGAGGGATGGATGGCCAGCTTGGCCAGGTCGTCGTCGGCATCGCCTGCGCCGTCGTGGCTCAGGGTCACCGGGTCCAGGTGCTTGATCACAGGCCGGGTGGTCAGCCCGGCGCCCAGCAGCACGCAGCCGTGGGCATCGCCTTTCTCGTTGTCTCGCCAGTCCTCGTGGTACTCCGCAGATAGGTACGAGAACCCGCGCGACTTGACGGCATCGATCCCGAAGTCCGTCCACTCCACCAGGGCGCGCAGCCGGCCGTTGGCCACGGCCAACTTGAGCACCCGGCAGGCTGCCCCGTCGGTGGGCTTGTGCGCCACGTCGAAGAACACGTCCTGTCCCAGAACGCGCCCGTCGAAGTTGCTCACCATCTGCGCCAGCATGGCCGGCGTGATGTCGAACTGCCCGTAGCGGGGGTCGGTGAAAGTGCCCGTCCGGGTCACCGTCACCCATGAAGTCTTGGCCCCATCGGCCAGCGAGATCGGCAGCGAGAGAAACCTCACCCGACCAGGTGCCGGCTTGTCCCCTTCGGCCAAGAAGATGTGGCGCGCTACGTTGCCGCAGCGCGCCACGAACTCGGCACGCCGAGGAGACAAGGACTTGGCAATGGCTTGCATGATGTTGGCATCATGGGCCGCACATCAGTGACGTTTGCAGGGGTGCTGCGTGGCTCGCATTGGCGGGCATGCTCATGCCGCCAATGCGATGGATTCGAGTGCGCTGCGATAGGCCTGCGCCCATGTCTCCATGTGGGGCTTGCCGGGGCGCCACACCCGCACGTACAAGTACCACGCGCCGGCCTCGTCGCCCAGCTCGGGAAGGCGCTTCGGGTCTGTGAACAGCAGCAGCCGCGCAGCACCTGCGGCCAGCACATCGTCGGTTTCGATCTGGCGCCAGAGCGCGTCCGGTGTCGGCTCGCAGTTGCGCAGCTTGCACAGGTGGTGCATCCAGTAGCGGCTGGCCTGGTGCTTCAGCACGCCAGCACAGCCACCGCCGCGCTCGAACTGCCAGAACCCTCGCGCCGGGCCCTTGGCGCCAGGCGCACCGTCAACCACCTGGAAGCGATGTGTGAAGCGGCTTTCCTGCCAGCCGATTGCGTGCAGCATCACGCGCGCCTCGGCGCTGTCCATCTGGGCAGGTAGCAGGGCGAGGGCGGCGTCGATCATCGTGTGCCCAGGCGGGATGCGCGAATCAGCCGGCCGGCGTGAAGTCCACGTAGAAGCGATCGCCCGCCTTGAACTTGTCGAACAGCGCCGGATTGGCGATGTTGATGGTCAGCTGCGCACGGGGAGAGTAGCGCGCGTAGGTGTTGTCCTCGTCCAGGCCCTCGCCTTCGTACCGCGGGGCGCAGACAGCGTGCATGGTCAGTTGCTCCGACGACACCTTGGTGCGCTCGGCGTCGCTGAAGTGCTTATGCACGAAACCGACTTGGAGCTTGGCGCGCATCGTGGTCTTGGTGGTGTTCATGGTTGCCTTTCTGGCAGTTGTTGCTGGGTGGGCGGGTTGGCGGTTCAGCCACTTAGCCTGGTCGGTGCCCGTGGGCTCCGGTACGGACCTTCCCGAAACTATGTGCACCGGCAGGGGATGGGATCAGAACAAGCCGCGATAGCGCAGCCAATCGCCGACCGTGCCGGCACCGCCAAGTTGCCCAGAAGAAACCGCAGCAGCCACAGCATCGGCAAACGTGGTGAACTCGGCCACCGGCCAAGTCACGGTATCGGCGTAAGTCGTGCCTTCCACCTTGTGCGCCATCGTCACCATGTCCTCGCAATAGTCGATGGCATCTTGCAGGTGCGTCAGCATTGCGGCCAGTTCGATCCCCGATCCGAAACTGCGCACCGGCACTTCATTGGTGTTTTGGTGCCTGAACAGCGGCTCTGCGTTTGCATCGCTGACCCCGCGCAGCAGGCGCACACCTTCCGCACGCAATGCCGCCGCGCCCGCAGCGGTGCAGTCGCCCTGCACCCACGGGTGGTAGTGGCTCCCGTTCAGCGAACCGCGACCAGCGAGCAGCCACTTCGTGTCGCGGTATTCGTCCAGATAGGTTGCCAGTCCGGCAGATGTGATGGTGGTGTTGTTGACGTTGTGCGAGGCGACCTCATGCCCCGCTGCGGCCAGCGCATCGATCTGCGCCAAGGTCATCTTCCCGGCGCCGCCAAGTGACAGCGAATTGATGCCAAACGTGCCACGCATGCCCCGCGCCTTCAGGATGTCGGCATAGGTCTGCATGGAATCGTCGTCGTCATCAATCGACCAGACCAGGAACGGAGGCACCCGGTCAGGCAGATACAACCCGTCGATGTAGGCATCCACCGTCTGCCCGGCGTTGACGTACACCCGGATGCGGTATTGCGTCACATCGTCGGTTTCGGTCAGGGTGTCGCTGACGGCAGAAGTGCCATCGTGGAAGCCGTAGGTGCGCCCCTCGTTGCATTTGTCCAAACTGTGCGGGAACTTGCGCCCACGGAAAAACCGAGCCAGCCCAGATGTGCCCGCGTACAGTTCAAACTGCCCAATCTTCGACGGATCGCTGAAAGCTGCCCGAATCGCAAAGCGGCGCTTGACTGACTTCCAGGCAGGGAAGTTGATGGCATCGGTTGCGGATGTCACATCGACATAGCGGGCCGCTCCTGCTGCGTTGACGATGGCGAGTTTGAGCGCAGTCGTACCCAGCTGAGTTGAGGTCTCAGCGGTCATCGTCACTGTGATGTTGGCGTCCTGCGCCGATGCCGTCAGCCCGCTGGTTTCAGCGAACGCACGGACCACTGAATGCCGCTGCAGTCCAGCCCCGACCAGTGGCGCGGCTGGCGCTGCCCCCCAGGGCTGCAACGATGCAATGCCATCCCCTGACACCAGGGATTTGACTGAACCTGCCAGAGCGGCCGGGATAAGCCCGAACCGATCACCGGCAACGATCAACTCGGGGTCACTCCCAGCGTCTCTGATGGCCGACACGTTCAAGACTGCCGGCGCTTGAGCGTTGTCATCGACAAAAGCGCCATCTCCAGGAAGGACCAACTTCCCGCCAATGGGCTTCACTGACGATCCGCTGTTTTGCACCCAGGTCTTGCCCATGCCAACTCCCTGATCGCGGGCAAACGCCCACACGGTCAGTAGTTGGCACGCCTCTTCAGGACATTTGCACCCGGGGCCGCAGTCACGCGGCCAATCGCCTCATTGATCGTCCTTTGAACGGGTGTGCGAGAAGCACTCGGCCGGTTCGCAGCAAGCCCACCACGGGGAGCCAATTCTTGGTGCTATGAACCATGGCACCTTGCTCGCGTATGAGGCACTCAGGGTGGTAATCCACCCGGAGCTCTGCCAGGTCGACCACGATCTCCTTTACGATCGAAGCGACGAAGGCCCGAAGCGCCTTCGGGCTCTCGCAGTCGGCCACCATCTTCCGCATCACCGCCACGGCTTCATCGGCTGACACGCTGATCTGGCCCACGATCGGCTCGGGCTCATCCTCGATCTGCACCAGGGCCAGCTCGAGCCGCCGCACCTGGTCGTTCAGCTCGCGCAGGCGTGGGCCCATCTCGCTGATTCCGGGTGTGTCCTTGCCATGCGTCTCCAGCGCGTCGTACAGCTTGGCACGCCGCCCCTCCACGCCGCGCAGCTCCAGCACCAGCGCCGATCTGCGCCTGGCGCGATCCTTCACCCAGTCGGCGGCCGCGGTGTCCAGCTGGGCGATCACGCCTCGCAGGTTCTCGGGCGTGAACACGTGCCGCATCAGCTCGTCCATCATCCAGCGGTCGAAGGCCTCGGCCGGCAGGCGCTTGAACGTGCACTTCTTGCCCTGCAGGTCGCCCCGGCAGGCGTAGTAGCTGTAGACCTTGCCGGCGCGCCCGGTGCCGGTGGCGATCACCAGCGACGATCCGCACAGCGCGCAGCGCATCAGCCCGGCAAAGGCGTGCTCGCTGTTGGCAGGAGCGCGGCCCTCGGTGGGCATGCGCTCGGCCAGGCCGCGCTGCACCTGGTCAAACTGCTCAGGCGTCACCAGCTCGTCGTGGCCCTTCACTCGCACCCACTCGCCCTTCGGCCGCCGGCGCTCGCGCTTGCGGTCGAACCGGTTGAAGATCACCTCGCCCATGTACACCTCGCTCTTCAGGATGTGAAGGATCGCGCCCTTGGTCCAGGGCTTGCCGCGCAGGGTCAGCCCCTGCCCGTTCAGATTCGTCGCGATCGCGTAGGCGCCCACCTGGCGCGCGCTGGCCGCGAACATTGATTGCACCACCGGAGACTCTTCGGGATGCGGCTGCAGCCGCTTGTGCCGGCCATCGGCCGCGGGCACGGTCTGGTAGCCGAACGGTACCCGCCCGCCCATGAAATAGCCCTCTGAGGCCGCCGAGATCATCGACCGCCTTGTGTCCTTCGACACTTGCCGAGAATAGGCCTCGTCGAAGATCTGCTGCACGCTGTCGGTAAGCCAGCCCTCGTCGGTCCACAGATCGATGCCCTGGCTGGCGTACACCAGGCGCGTGCCCACCCCGCGCAGCGACTCCTTGTGGACGATGGCATCGCGCTGGTTGCGGGCAAACCGGCTCGAGCTCCACACCACCAGGTAGTCGGGCTCGGCAACCCGGCAATGCTCGATCGCAGCCCGAAAGCCGGGCCGCGCATCGGTGGTGCCGGAGATCCCGTCGTCCCTGTAGACGCCCAGCACCGCCGCATCCAGTTCGAGCACCTTGCGCCTGCAGGATTCGATCTGGCTGTCCACCGACTGCCCTTCCTCCGCCTGGTTGTCGCTGCTCACGCGTGCGTAGATCACCGCCCGCTTCATGCGCACCACCATAGCGCCGGCGCGGCGCCGTCTCCAATGACGGCCGGGCCGCTGGTCATCCATGCCGGGCGGCCCGGCCGTTGGTGGGTCAGCTGTTCGCCGCGTCGGTGCCCAGGGCGGCCAGCACCGGAAAGCCCAGTTTCATCGCCGTCTGCACCAGGCCGTCGTTCGCGCACTGCAGCCGGCCGTGCAGGCCCTCCAGCAGCACGCTGAAGCCCTGCAGGTCGTAGTCGACCCGCGCCACGCTCATGAGAAGCGTGGTGGCCCGCATGCTGCCGATCACGTCGAGCATCAGTTGCTCGAAATCGGTTTCCATCACCACCTGATCCTCGGTGGTATCCAGGTCGGGGTGTATCGGGGGTGGGGGATTGGTTGCCATGTTGGCCTCGCAGGTGCAGTTGAACAACTGCCACCCACGACGCCAATCGGGGCGGCAGCCCAAGATGGGTTGGCGTACCGGGCACCCGCGAACGGAACCGGCGAGCCTTGCGGCTCCCCACCCGGGCTGCCATTGAAATGGGCCGGGCGCGAAAAAGCCGCAATCCTGTCGGTGCGGCTATGCGCCGCGAGTGCAACGGGACGCCAATCCCGATCCCTGATGAGCAGGGACACCCGCAGTGTAGGTGATTGAAAAGCGCAGTGGCAAGCGGCATGATCTGGCGTAGAAGGGGTCGAAATTGAAACGTTCACTTGCCGTCGTGTTGGCTATCTTCTTGCTGCCTGAATTCCTGTCCGCGAAGACGGCCCAGGAGACGATCAACGACACGCCTTGCTTGTTTGAGTACCGGTATTGGCATCTTGATCAACGGCAATCTCCGGTGTTCGTGCCACCACCTCAGTTCACTGCGGAACAGTGCGAGAACGCCAAGCTGGTGAACGAATCCATCGGGGCCTTGCAAGCGCAAGAGAACGCCGACGCGCAGCGCCGCAATGACGTGGCCAATGCCCGGGCCAGAGCGGCAGCAGCCAAGCGTGCGCAGGCCGCCAAGGTGGCGCGAGATGAGTTTCAGTCCCGGCCAGGTGTGCGTATCGGAATGACGGCCGACGACGTCGTCAACCGCACAAACTGGGGCGCTCCACAAAGCCGAAACCGCACCATCACGGCCGGCGGGACGCGCGAACAGTGGGTGTACGGACCTGGCCAGTACCTGTACTTTGAGAATGGCCGGCTCACCGCCATTCAAGACTGACGCCCGCGTAATTCCGCTCACCCCTCACGTCTCGTCCGTCCCGCCGCCGCCAGCCGCTTGATGTGCCGGTGGCTCAGCGATTCGCCCAGGTCGGCCTTGACCATCTGGTGAATCTCGCTGGGCCGGATGCCCGACTGCACCAGCGTAGCGATGTAGCGGTTGCGCTGGTACCGCTCGAATGCGCGGAAGGGCCGCAGGCGCAGCTCGATCTGCCCGTCGTCATTGCGCAGCGCCGGATCCGCCGACAGCAGCCGCCACATGGCCACGAACTGGTCGTAGCCCAGCAGTTGCGCCACCGACAGCCACGTGGCCGACAGGCCGATTTCGGCGAGTTCGCGCAGGCGAAGGTCCTGGCGAACTCCTGACGGAGTGCATCCGTTCAGGTACCCACCTCCCCCCCCGGGGGCGGCCGATCGACGGCGCCGACCCCCCACCCGGGGGGGGGATGGTGGGGGTGCAGGGGGCCGCGGGTGCTCAGGCCACAGGTCCAGGGTGAGGGCTGCAGCCATCTCACTGCGCACTTCAGTGGCCATGGGCTGA
>Ga0209210_1000426_pt1 | contig 44851 bp, 52 predicted proteins | sample RifGroA1_FD_183991 | JGI IMG/M metagenome (GOLD analysis project Ga0209210, IMG submission 183991) | Contaminated groundwater microbial communities from Rifle, Colorado, USA - Rifle Groundwater A1 (SPAdes) (version 2) | ecosystem: Environmental > Aquatic > Deep subsurface > Groundwater >...
ATGAAAAAGTTAAAAGATTTGCAAAAGTTGTCGAAGAATTGACACTTCAACCTTGGGGGAACAAAGATTTCAGGATTGAAGATCCGTTTGGGTTTTACCTCCGTATTTCCGAACCATACAATACTTTATATGCCGAAAAAGGTAGTTAAGTGAACTATGTCAGTTGTTTTAATTGAGAATAGGGTAACTAAGGCAGATCTTCAGAAAGCGGGAGAAGATTATGGAAAGTTTATTAAAATTGTTGTCGATGTCAAAAATAATCTTGTGGCAATCGGAGGAGAGTGGCATGTAGACGGGGAGAAGATACTTTTAGAAAGAGGTTCTCAGCAACAAGATTTATGGGGTGGGGGGGTAGATTTGGATATGAAAAATATTGAGACAATTGCACTAATTAATCTTAGGCCAAGTTTGGATAATAACAGTCAGGAGATTTTGGATAAAAATATAAGAGATAAGTTTGTTAAGATAGTTAAAGAAAAGTTTGAATTATGACATCTTCTGCGGTTTCCTTGAAGTTGCTATGAATTATCAGCTTGCAAATCTTTCAACCGATTTAAGAAGAATTTCATACTGGATATATTATGGAAGAACCGATTTGGCAAAGGAGTTCATTTCAAATGCAAAAAATCGATACAAAATAAAATCATCTGTCGGTCCATTTATGGATGTTTGGAAAGAAGTCGAGAAGATAAAATTAGGCAAAGAGGGAAGTGTTAGAGCTGCTGACAGGGCAACTACTCTCGCGTCAATCCTACTTCAGGAATCTTTGAAGAGGTGATTTATTGTGACGAATTTACCGAAAGTCTTTGTATTTTTTTATTAGAAGTGTTAATACTTTCCCAAAAGAAACTACAACCATCGTGATGAAAATTGCCGCGAGAACCTCCAATAATCCCATTAATAAAGTATAGCATTTTCGATTTTGCAGCCCTGGATGACACGGTCCTGACGAAACCGAGGAGGAAAGTATACACACAAATTATTTGTTGCAAAATAATTGCGAACTTTTTACAATCAAGTTTAAATTGATAAATTGTCTAATTTTTTAGAAGAATTTTAAGGAGAGACTGGTTCAAATCCCAAATGTTCTTCAATTCTTTGTACCCGCTTTTGGGTTTTTAGATGATTCCTGTCAAGAAAATCTACAGTATATTTTATATCTTTCTGAATTTTATTAATTTTGATTTCAAGATTTTTGTTTCGAGTATTAAGTTCCCTCAATTCCTCGACGGTTCTGATCATGTTCATTTTCATCTCTGATAGGAGTTCATTTTTCGTATTTTCTGATTCGGCTTCCGTTTCTTCCCGAACTATTTTCTTGATTTCTTTTAGGTCGGTCTTTGTGAGCATAAATGAAATATATATTTGTTAATATTTTATTTCAATGGCACAAAATATATCAGCAGCCCTGGATGCTACAGTCCTGAGTGAAAACGAAGGAGAAAGCTGAAAGTCCAGAGTACTAGCGAAGGATATACACACCAAATAATTTTTTCAAAATAATTGCGAACTTTTTACGCACAAATTTAGTCAATGCAAGTCTGAATGGAGAGACAATTTATCCCAGATACAAAATTTAATGCCATTGTAGTTCCTAAGGAAGTCATTCCAGACTTCAAACTTGATTAACATTTGTTTAAATAAATCGTCAGTTTCGAATGTATATAAACCCTTGATGTTTTTTAAAAGTTCAAACTTATATTGTTCCATATGGCTAGCTAAGAAATCTAAACCATCTTGAGGATTTGTAAGTATAGATTTTTGTATAATATTTAACATTTCGGGAAAAGTTTTTCCTGTTTGAGCACAAATATCATCTAGAATAAGAAGTATGAGATAGCATTCTTCCAAACAGGAAAGTTGAGAATTGTCTTCTGTCCTTTCAGTATATATTTTTAGTGAGGGGTAATTCTTCCAAAAATTTATACAAATTTGATAGGCGGAAAGTTCAATAATGGCTTCATCAACTACTTGGAAGGATTGGTCTGCTAAGGTAAACCCAGTTTGTGAATAATTTATCAGGTTATCATCCCAAGTGTATTTGAAAGACGATATCAAATGAACGATTTCGTGATTTAGTTTTTTTAGGTTCCGGCCTTTCGAGGGCAGAACCGGAGATTTGAAGGAGGGTTTCTCTAAAATAAGGTCGGGAAAAGGCTTGGCATTGGCTACGGTGTTTTTCCATTTTGGCTATTACCCGGAATTGATCTGTATTAAAGAAAAAAATAGTATCGATGGTTGGGAGTTTACCTTTGACGTCAAGACCAAGTGATTTGCCCCAATCAAGGGTGGCACTGAGTATTGAATTTAACTTCTGGATGTCTTCAGGGGAGTATTGGTAAGGTGTAAACTGGGCAATAAGAGCTTGGGTGTTTCTGGAGAGTGTCATGTGGAATAGGCTTGTTTGATTATTTGGTTTTCTGTTTCCTTTTGACTATGAGTAAGAGATGGTGCGGCAAATAGTTCGTTTATCTCAGATTCGAAATCGTCTAGCCGGTCTCTGGTTACGGCAACGTATAAAGCAAAGTCGTCGCCTTTGTCGACTAATTCAGCGTATATACGGGGGGATTGAATCTTGGTGGCTAAATGGTTAATAGTGTTTAATCCGTAACGAACGGGAAATTTTTGACCGGTGACTAAATCCTTGTAACCCAATGTTATGGTTGCGTTATTACAATTGGCCATGATTTGATTTTTTTGATTTCCTGCGGGAATGCTAGTATTTACTTTATCCGGTAAGCTTAATGCATCTTTGTATCCATAATCCACATCTTCCTCTCCTAAGTCGTACCACCAGTCTGACAAATGTAAAATGCGAGGTGATTTAAACATGGAAATAATGTTAGCGTTAAACTTTCTGTCATCTAATTTATACATGCTGCTTATTTCCTCACCAGATTTTGTTAGCAGTTGAATGATTGTATCCTCGTCTACTTTCGGAATAATCTCATATTTAACTAAAAAAGTGGCCACTGCTTGTAGTTGTATCTTCATCTCTTCATCCATAGTTTCAATATAGTTGAAGTACATGTTACAATCAACTAGCATGAAAAAACTAGTAATTAAACAGTTTGATGGACCGGAAGTTGGTTATGTGACACAATCTGACACCGGAGCATTACAAGTTACTTCATTAATTCCGGAACTACTCCCTGAAATTGAAGAGCTGGTACATAAATATGAAGGCCGAACACTGGATTTGCTTGGCGGAGAGGAGAAGAAATCGCCGGACGGTAAAGATCATTCTGCCTTGATAAATTATAAGATTCCTCCGGGGGATCAGCGTTATCTGAGTGCCTTGGGCGATAACATCACGAAAGATAAGGTATTAATTCAGGGTAAACGATTACGTGGTTGGATTATTGAAACTTAGAGGTTAAAGAACGGAATTGTTTATTGACTTAACTGAGGTTCGGCTGTTATGGCTTTTTCAGGGATTTGATTTACTATCCACATACGGGTATTTCCTTCTAACGGAATTTTAACTAAATCAGCTGGTTTTCCTTGCTCATCAAGCATCAATCTTTCGCCGTTGTATCTTCTTAGCATTTCATCCGATCTTATGTGCATAGTGTCAATAACAACTGGAGAACCGGGTTCAACGTTAGGGGGACGTTCACCAGAATAATGTAATGCCATGCGATCTCTTTGGAGATTGGGAATAACAATCGCAATGTCACTTCCATCTTGATTTTCTAAATCAACTAATCTTAGACGACTGAACGTGTTGGGAAATTCTGGGTTACCAATAATTACTTCTTCGGGAAAGCGCTTGTAAGCGGGAGGTAAAACGATAAATTGGTTAGCCATTTCGCTAAAATTGTCACATCTAACTAACGATTCGAAATTTTCTAACAAATGAACCCAATTTGATCCAGAGGAGTGATTTTCTCCTAAACTGACAATCTGTTCTCTTGCGACTATGGCTGAAGTAGGGTCCTCCGGTCCAATTTTTTGAATTTCTAGGTTTCTGGCTTGTAATCTAGCCCTATCTTCACGAACTCGTTTTTCTTGCTTTTCTTTCTCACCGCGTTTTTCGGGACGATAAATATATCTTTTGGGAAAGTGTGGAAAAACTGATTTGACATCAACCATTTGACCAGTTTCCGTGAGTACCATTCCGCTTGTAGATTCGGGGATAGAGTCCATATTATAAACGATTGTATCTTATATGTCGTTCAGGTTTAATTTCTCCTGTCAGATGGTTAAGTTTATACAAAAGCTAGATTAAAAACAATTTAGCTGCCCTGGATGCCACGGTCCTGGGTGAAATTGAAGGAGAAAGCTGAAAGTCCAGAGTACTAGCGAAGGATATACACACCAAATAATTTTTTCAAAATAATTACGAACTTTTTACGCTCGACTTTATATCTGAAGTTTTTTTATCTGATAGAATTTTAATATTAGCAATCTTACTTTTTATCATTTAACCACCAGATAATTCCTGAAGATCCGGTAGCAAACACTAAAAGACCCCCCAAAATCCCTAAAGTATCTTGATGGGGTTGTTGTTTGATTACGCCGTAGATAATATTAGATTGAAGGTTAACTAATGCTAGATACAGTCCGAAAGAGGCTAAGTAAAGGCATGCGAGGACTAAGAGCCTTTCAGTTGTTTTGTTCATCTTTTTAATTATACCACTCCTTAATTGTTATTAAGTCAAGAGTATGCAGCCCTGGATGTCGAAGATCCTGAGTGAAAACGAAGGAGAAAGTATACACACCAAATTATTTACATAAAATAATTACGAACTTTTTATGACCAAAATAACACTCCCTAAACTCCTATTTTCCAAACCCCCCGTTCACGGAAGGCGGGGATAGTTTGTCTTGCTGCCTGATTTAAAATTGACGAAGTTGTTTTATTTGTTGTTTTGGCGTATTCAACGATTGATATAATCTTTTTACTTTGCAAATACGCTAAGCGTTTGTGGAGTGATTCTAAAACAGATAAATAAATAATCTTTTCCATTTTTATAGTGTTTTTATTGTTTTGATAAGCGATGAATGCCAAATGATAGGCACTTTTTTCCTTACCTCTGATGGTGATCGGTGGTAAGTTGTATTGGATTAATTGGAAATTTAATATTGTTCGTCCTATTCTTCCGTTTCCGTCGACAAATGGGTGAATGAGTTCAAATTCTAAATGAAATTTCACAATTTTATCTAAAAAATAGGAAACGTTATCGCTAAAATACTCATTTAAGAGAGAATGAATTCTGCTCTCTATATGTTCAGGTGGTGTAGCAATGTAATTTCCGACACGTACATATTCATTTTTCTGGCGAAATTTTCCCGCGATTGAATCGTTAATATTACCGATGAACATTTGGTGCAAGGTCAAAATCAGGTCAGTATTTAGAACGATACCTTTTTCTTTGTTGCGCAAATATTCCATTACCCGAGCCAAATTTTTAGCTTCAAATACTTCCCTGAGGCTGACATTTCTACCAACCTCCATTTCTAAAAGAATTTTTTCCGTTTCGGGGAGTGTTAAAGTAGAGTTTTCTATGGCGTTGGAGTTGTAAACACTTTCGGGAATTTCCGCTTCATCTATTATTGTTAGTAGTGCATCTTTCCCATCTTTTAGACGAATATACTCTTTTTGGAAATCTAGCAGCCGATTTTGATTACTTCGTGAAACCATGCCCGTATTTTAGTATATTTACGTAATTTTGTCAATATACCGTAAATATAAGATAAAAGTGGCTTAAATTCACGTATCGGAGGGTGTCTGCAGCCCTAGATCGAAAACATTCGAACTTTTTACGCACAAATTTAATATTTTATTACCGTCCTTCGTTAAGCATGGGAAAAGAACGGCTATTACCCAGTGAAGGATTTTTAACGAATGCGTTCCGAAGATCCTGAGTGAAAACGAAGGAGAAAGTATACAAATCAATTATTACTTGTAAAATAATTACGAACTTTTTACGCTCAAATAAATTATTCTATTAGTGTGACAAAATCTACTTTTATTCCTAAATTACTACAAACTTTTTCGATTACATCGTAATAAAGTTTAAGTTTATCGTCTTTAGGTTTTGCATAGAAAATTAACTTGGAAATTTTTAGATCTTTGGCTTGTTTGATTGCTAGTTTAACCAAAGTAGATACGGAGCTTTCCTCTAAGCGGAGGTTATAGTAAGGAATTTTTGTATCGGCGGAAATCAATCCATATTTACCCGAAATAAACAGTAGGGGTAATCTTTTTTGATTACTAAGTGCAATAACCTTTTTAACCCGTTCGGAAATATATCTTTCTTTTGCGGAAATAGATCCTGTTAAGGTGGACTTTTCTCGGCCGCAATTTGTACAAGCATAAATCATATTTTTTCATTATATCATTAGAGAAATGAAGCTAAATTTTCTCAGCAGGGGCAGTGAACTATGCAGGAACTTTTTAATAGAGGAAAGTTTTCAAAAACACTTTTCTCCAAACGCTCTTAGTAATGGGTGACACTGGTTATTAACTGATAATATTAGTGATACAAAGTAGATTAGAATAACTATTACAAGTGCAATTGCAAAAACCACAATTATTTGTTTCTTTTGCATGATGACAGTATATATCTTCCGAGATTATTTTGCAGGGGTGGGGAGAATATGAAATTAGTAAATTTCATATGTCTTACTTCACTTTATCTCAATTCTTACGAATTTTCGAGCCGCGAAGGGTGTCATCGAACTCTCGTCACGGGTTTTGCCTGCCCGCAGTAGTTGCACGGGTGCCAGGATTCGAACCTGGAAGAGCGGTTTTGGAGACCGCCATGATACCATTTCATCACACCCGTATATTCAAAGTGCAAGGCAGAAGGGGAGACTGCTATCCTGCCACTGAACGACACCCCTAATATAAGAGACATTATATCTCAAAAGTCGGATAAAACGAATATTTTATATGAAGTCGGTTGGAAGATAAAAATAGAGATTGAAATTAAATATATATTTTAAAGTTTTTTTTATATTGTTTAAACGTAAGATATGATATAATTCCGCCCTATGGCTGAAAGAGACATTGTTGGCAAGTTAAAAGGATTGTTTAGTAATAGTACCGCTTTGCAAGGTGGTGTTACTACTGGACAGGCAGCAAGGGATAGAATAGAAGATATAGTTCATTTTATTGCTGGTGGATTTCACAGTGAAGGTAAGCATTTAACTCAAGGAGATCTGAGTGACAATTATGGAGGAAGTGATAGAACCGTAAGTATTGAGAATGCTGCTCAAACACAATTGGATCTTCAACAAAAATTAGATCAGCATGTTGTAGATGAGAATCTTGGAATATCTCATCACGATAAACGAGGACTCCAACCATGTCAGAGGGTAAGTAAGGGTGAGTCTTAATTTATTTTTTATGACAGAAATAAAAAACCAGACTCCTTTTTTGGGATCAATAACGCCGGATATCCAAAGTAGAATTAAACGAGCTTTCGAGATTACAAAAACAATTGACAGTTTTCACAAAAAACAAACTTCGGGAGACGTTAGAGTAATATTTGATCCAACAAAAACTGCAGAAAATCTTGGAATCTATGATGGGTTAGGAGTATCAAGAGAAGAAATAAAAGCTAAACTTGAGGGGCAATTCGACAACCCTGATCCACAAACCTCTTTAATCGACTCCGTAGAATAATAAATTTACTTCAGTTTGGCCGTTTCTTTGTGAAGCGTGACTTTCATGCACCTTTTGCAAAATTTTTTAATCTGCAGTTTCGATGAGCCTTCAGACTTTTCAGCCATGTTGACCTTATTCCGTTCGGTCACATAATTTTGTGACTTGCAAACTGAACAGATCATCCCGACCAATTCCCGTGCACCTTTTTTTGCCATACGACAAGCTATTCTATCAGTTAACCAATCAATTTCCAATTACTACTTTGTTTTACCGTATCAAGGAAAGCAAAAACTGGTATAATTTCAAATGTCTGCGCGACGCATCAGCGTTAGACGAAATTTTAAAAGCCGACGTGGCTCAGTGGTAGAGCGAGTACTTGGTAAGTACTAGGTCATGGGTTCAATTCCCATCGTCGGCTCAAAGGTTTTTAGGGGAAGATCCTAAATTAGTTTTGTATTTAATTTCAAATCTAGGAATAACTCAGTGTTTCCTTTTGTTAATTACCCCTTGTTTTTTGCGAGGCAAAAATGATTAAATGTTAATATCCACATGTCGAAAAAAAGCATTGCCGCTTCTATTTTTGCGATAATCGTATTGGCTGTTGGTGTTTATGCGGGAGTTATTTTGGTTAAACAGCAGCAAGATTTACGCGAAAAGGCAGCGGTTCCCGGGGGCCAGGCGCGCGTTTCGCTTTTTCCCACTTCGGGTAGTTTTAAAGTCGGAGACAGTCTACCTGTCAGCGTCTACTTCAACACTTCGGGAGTTTCCATTTCCTCGATTAAGATGCGATTAGTCTATCCTTTCAGCGGAACATCTCCTGAGATTGTTGCTTCGGGCATTGAGATAAATCAGGTGATTGAAAAATCCGGTGATTGGAATTGTCCAACAAAGTCGGTAACGACAGAGGGGCAGAATATCGCAATCGACATTGCCTGTGCAAATATCGGGGCAACGGGGTATTCAACCAAATCGGATACACTTTTGGCAACTTTCAAATTGTCCGTAGATAGGATTCCACAAACAAACCCCTTTTCCTTAAGGTTTGACCCAAGCCAAAGTATTATTACACAGAAGTCAAATGGACAGGACATCCTCAATATCCCCGATCCGTCGACGGGAATGGCAACATTTACCGTAAATAATGATCAGGGAAGCCCCGCTCCAACGCAGCCTGTTGCGACAATAAAGCCAACAGCAACTCCTTCTCCAACAAAGACTCCGACACCAACACCAACCGTTAAACCATCGCTTACGCCAACTGGTACAGTAACAGTTATTCCTACTTCGACCTTGCGGCCAACAGCAACCCCAACAGCTTCCGTCCAATTACCAAATGCTGGATACTCTGCACCAACTTATATCGGCATTGGTCTAGGGTTATTGTTGATCGTAACTGCAATTCTTCTTGCTCTGTAACTTTCGTATAATAGATTAATGAAGCAATTTGCATTAACTGTCGGTTTGTTTTTGCTGCTATTTTTTTCATTTACAACTTTAGTGCGTTATAATCTTCCACACATGAACACACCCGATCCAATAAAAAGTGTAGCTGATGATTCGAAAATAGCGGAAACAGAAAAAAATGATTTAACGCTACTTCTTGGCGGAGATGTGATGCTCGGAAGAATGGTTGCCCAAACTTCAGAAAAAAACAGCGGCGGGGTGTATCCTTTTGTGAAGATATCCGACCTTACTAAAAGTGCTGATATTTTTTTTGTAAACCTTGAAACTCCAATTATTAATAATTGTCCGAAGACAAGCTCAAGTATGGTTTTTTGCGCACCACCAATGATGTTGGATGGACTAAAAAGTGCAGGTATCAATATTGTTAACCTTGCCAATAATCATTCTTTGAATTACGGGGAGGATGGTCTTTCCCAAACAATTACACATTTAAAAGAAGCCGGGATTTCATATGTGGGGATTAACAACCGGACCGATTTGATTTCACCCGTGGTGATAAAAAAAATTAACGATTTGACACTCGGGTTTTTAGGTTTTGATTTTACATCCAATATCCTCACTGAAAATGTTTATCAATTAATTAGAGAGTCTGCTTCTCAAGTGGATCTTTTAGTTGTTGGAGTTCACTGGGGTGATGAATATAAAGCCAAGGCAAACGTAAACCAACGCCAATGGGCAAGTGAAATGGTAAAGGCAGGTGCTGATATCATTGCTGGACATCATCCGCACTGGGTACAAAATGTAAGTTGTTTTGACATGTCCGGCAATTTAGTTGAAGGTAATTGTGATTTAAAAAATAATAAACTTGTTTACTATTCACTTGGCAATTTGGTTTTCGACCAAATGTGGAGTGAAGACACCAAAAAAGGAATGTTGGTAAGACTTACGTTAAATAAAAACGGTGTTGTAAAAGAAGAGCGTTTCAATACCTATATCCGAAATATCGGACAGCCGGAAATTGTAAGATAATATTTATCTAAACCGTTTGATAAAAACAATTGTTTTTTCTTTTACTCTTTTACAGTCTTGCCTATATACTCTCAAAAAGTCCACGGTTTTGGCGCAGTTTGAATAAACATTGCGTCACCAAATGAGAAGAAACGATACTGCTTCTCAATCGCAGCGGAATATGCTTGCTCCAGTGAACTAGACCCAAAATCAACGAATTTGTGACTGGTATTTGGGTAACTCACAAATGCACTGGCCAACATCAAAAGCGTTGATTTTGGCAAATGAAAGTTGGTAATCAAGCCATCGACAAATTTAAATTTATATGGTGGATAGATAAACAGGTTCGTAGAACCTGATAAATTTCTAATTTCTAATTGACTTAATTTATTACTAGCTAAAGTTTCTAAGACTCTCGTGGTAGTTGTTCCAACTGCAATAATTCTTTTACCATCTTTTTTTGCTTGGTTTAACTTTTTTAGTGTTTTTGCATCTACTTCAAAATACTCTTCATGAATTTTGTGTTTTTCAACGATCTTTTCTTTAACCGATGCAAATGTGCCCAATCCGACATGAAGAGTTACGTATTCGCTCCGTATTTTTTCTCTAGCAATTTTTTTCAGAAGTTCCTTTGTAAAATGGAGTCCAGCTGTCGGTGCCGCTGAAGAACCGATTTGTTTTGCATAAACGGTTTGATATTTTTCGCGCAAATCTTTTTCGCTCATGTCGGTTTTGCCAATGTACGGCGGGATCGGCGTGTGGCCATAAACAGTTATTTTTCGCTTCAGTTCATCTTCGGGAACGGAAAACCCGATGTGAGTGATATAACCATTTCTTTGTATAACTTCTCCTTCGAGATCTTCGACTTTAATTTTGTCATGGAGAAATAGTCCTGGTTTGGTGATAGCTTCGCAGGTGGAATCTCCTAAAAAGCGCAGGATCAAAATTTCGACTTTACCTTTGGTTTTTTTCTGTCCGAATAATCTGGCGGGGAAGACTTTTGATTTATTAAAAACAAGGACATCATTTTTATTAAAATAATTTGTAATATTGTGGAAGATGGTGTGTTTGATTTCACCCGTGTTGCGATCCAGAAGCAATAGTTTTGAGGTATCTCTCGGATTGGCTGGTTTTTGGGCAATCAGTTCATGGGGGAGAAGGTAGTCAAATTTTGAGATGTTCATCTATACTTCTCTATCCTAGTTAAGACGATTTTCAGGTAAACCACAATCTTTTTGTTTTTGTTGAAGAACTTCCGAAAATGGTTTTAGTTCCATACCTTCGGCAGTTTCTACCATTGCAATAAAAGTATATAAACCATTTCTTAGATGTTTAGGCGGGGAATAGTATTCGTCCTTTAATAAAGTCATTTTTCTTGACAATAACCCGATTCGTTTAACCACGACTTTGCCATACCTTGCGTATAAATTATTGGCTTTTCCGATTTTGACATTTTGTCTCAACTGTTCAAACTAACGAATTAACCATCCACCCTTATCAGATTTAACTGTTATTGCTATAAGCCATTAGCTGTCAGCATTAAGCTATTATTGAATTCATGTGCGAAATCCACGGACTTTAGTCCGTGGATGAAGCAAGAATCCAATCTTGTCGACAAAATACCATGGGCTTTAGCCCGTGGTAGTTTATTGTGCTGAGGCTAGGATTCGCCGTGCACGAATGCAATTCATTACTTGTGCACTATCAAGACTAGACTCAACACGACTGCAAGGAGTGCTGAGGCTAGGATTCGAACCTAGGTAGCCCGTCCGGGCGCCAGATTTACAGTCTGGTGCGATTGGCCGCTCCGCCACCTCAGCGTTGAGCCCTACTGGAGAATCGAACTCCAATCAGCGGTTTACAAAACCGTCGCTCTGCCATTGAGCTAGAAGGGCATTTTTGGTTGTCATTCCCCCCCCATAAAAAAACGGAGTAAACCCAGGCGGGAATCTATAAAAACAAATCCGATAGTGAGATTATATCAAAAATTGTGTGATCCTTGAAGCAAGATAATTGTGGATGAATAGGGTGTATAAATAGTTCTGTCTTGTGTTTTACTTTTACTCTTTTACTCGCTCGCCCTTTTACTCTGAAATGAATGACCCTGTATGGGGGGATAAGGTGAAGTTTTTCCCCGTATGAACGAGGTGGGTAGACTCAATCCAAAGCCCACAGGCAATGGACAATTCGTCCCCGGCAGAAACGTTCCTGCCGACCCCGAGTGAATCGAGGACCCAGAATAGCTTTTTTTGATGAGGAAAAAGCTTTCCCTTAAATATTCCCCAAACAGGGTCAATCTAATAGTAACACGGCGATGCAACATCTGCCAGTTGAAAATTATTTGAAGCTACTGCTTTTTTGATGTTAAACCATTCCGGAACCCGGTATGAGAATCTTCAGTATCAAACTGACGATCGGGGTAATAAAAGCGTTTAGCGCCGATGTCCTTCCAAAAAGAGGAAAGATAATAATAAGAAGAAGAATTAGACCGAATCGATTCATGAAATTCTCCGCCTCGGCGGCGTCTTTGTCAGGCAAGACTCCGATAAAGATTTTTCCACCGTCTAGCGGATGAATTGGTATTAGGTTGAAAATAGCTAAAGCAACGTTAATAGTAATTATGTCCGTTAAAAGCATTTTCAGAAATGTTGATGGAAAAAACGGATTATTTATAAGATTAAAAACAACAGCTAAAACAATTGCCAAAAGCATGTTTGAGGCAGGCCCCGAGAGGGCAATTAAGGCACCGTCCTTTTTTGGATTTCTTAAATTGTAAGGGTCAAACATTACCGGTTTCGCCCAGCCAAAGACAAAAGGGGATCCGATAAAGATTAAAAAAAGCGGGATTAAAACTGTCCCGTATAGGTCAAGATGCCGCAAGGGATTGAAGGATAGCCTTCCCATCAATCTTGCAGTTGGGTCGCCTAATCGATCGGACATCCAAGCATGGGAAGCTTCGTGAATAGTGATGGCGATGACAAACGCTAAAATTGCAGAGATGATTTGCATAAATTCTTCCTTTGCTAAAGAATTACTTTATTAGTATAATATTAAAATCTCAAAGCTCAAAGTGTAAAATTCAAAGCTTTTAATTAGAAATCATTTAATTTTGAATTTTGACCTTTAAGTTTTGAGTTTGTTTTATGTCATACGTTTGTCAGATTTGTCACAAGAAAAATGTCATGGGAAGTTCGCGAACTCACGGGCGCGGTGTTGCCGGAAAACGCTGGAAGAAACGTGCTCCAGTTACACCGAGATTATTCAGAATCAATTTACAAAAGAAAACAGTTGTTATCAATGGCGAAAGTAAACAAATGCGCCTCTGTGCAAAGTGTATTAAAAGAATTAAAAACTTTGGAAGTATCGGGGATTATAAGAATATTTCCTTCATTTAAAAAGTGCACTTCAAATTCGGGAGCATCTGCATTATAATATGACCTATAATAATATGAACGAAAGACGGGGTGGCCTTGTAAATCGGACGAATTATCGACTCGATGGTGAGGGTAATGCGCTGTATTGGTGGCAATATAGAGAAATGTATGAAAGGGTAAAACCTTACTTACCAGAGGAAGGTATGAGAATAACTCAACAAATGGCAGACAAGGTCGGTTTTGCTGTTGGGGTGTTATCCGTAAACCGTTTGGAATGGAACCATTTTGATTTTACAAAAACAGACAGAATTGATTGTATAAACGGATTTCCCCTCGGCAAATCGGCTCACATCGATTTCACCCGAAGTTTGGGAATTGAAGAAAAGGACATCGATATGAATATGGTAGTTAATGCAGTTACAGGCAGAAGAATGGCAAGGAGTAATGACCATCTATATTTAGCCCATATAAGTGGAATTGAATATGCTGAATGGCAAGTTAGGTGGTGCCCTCTTAAAAATAACCCCCTTCATCTGCTTTTGGTTCCAAATAAGTTGACAGAAGATTCAAGTGTCAAACTTACAAAGAACGACAAGGAAAGGCTGACAAAAGTTTTTTGGAAAGTTAAGTAAGATCATTGTGCGAAGTTGATCAAGAGCGTCCGACTCTTGCATTCGAAAAGTAAGAAGCCGAAGTTGTTATTAAAATTTAGCGTTTGGGTAACCTTCCGTGAATTGCCTCCAGGAAACTGGTGACTTGCCCTCAAGTTGGACTTCGTCAAGCATGAGTTGTGGGCCATTAGTTGTGGTTTGTAGGTTCGAAAGATGCGCTTTTAAAATTTTTAATCTTTTTGCTTGTGACGTGTCGTTGCCAACCTTTACGGAGGTCCAAGCCCCGGGCCATGGTTCCATTGCACGGATAAAGCTGAAGACATTGTAGACAGTAGGTTGTGAGTAATAAGGTTTATTGTCAACTTTCATCCAGGAAATTTCCCATTTATCGCGTCGGGTTTTTCCACTTAACTCTGCCTCTAAATATTTTGGTGGAATGAAACCATCCTCTTTCTTGAGCTGTTTTGTAAAAGTTGCCTTGTCGTGCTCTTGGGGTTTGGTTTTTATTTTTCCGCTGGTATAAGCGGGAATTAGATCGACTAAAACATTGGAGGCTCTTTCAAACAATCTTGTGCGCAAGCTTTCATTGTTGTCGGTATCAAATACTTCGTCTTTAAATTGGGAAATTATTTCTCCGTGGTCCAAAAGCGGATCTAATTTCATAAAAGTGACACCGGTTTCTTTTTGGCCACTGACAATTGTTGCTTGGATCGGTGAAGCACCACGCCACTGTGGTAGTAATGACGGGTGAATGTTAATGATTCCATACTTAAAATATTTAATTACCTCATCGGGAATGATCTTTCCGAAAGATGCTAGTACTGCAATTTCAGCGTCAATATTTTCTGTTACGATGTCCATTGGATTGAAGTAAATCGGCTTTTTGTGTTGGTATGCCCAGGCGTCAACCGGCGAGAAAGTTTTTTGCTGTTCTCTACCTGATAGTTTTGGTTCCTGCGTTACAACGGCTGCAATTGGTGACTCACCACGATTTTTCAAAGCTTTGTGAAGCGCCTCTAAAACTGGTACAACGTAATTGGGTGTTCCAAAAAAAACAATTTTCATATTTCAACTTTTTCCCATTCGCCGTTGACAAGTTCATACAACGGTTTTTTTTGTTCGAGAAGTCGGTCTATAAAAAGAATCCCGTTTAGATGGTCGATCTCGTGAAGAATAATTTGTGCCTCAAATCCACTAAAGAGCTTAGTGACCTTCTCTCCTTTGTCGTCTAAATAGTTGATTTTAACTGTGCTTGGACGTTTGAGCGGACCGTATAAATTTGGAAGCGATAAACAACCCTCCATCAGTTTGGTGTCGTGGTCGATTAAATCTTTTGCCTCTTTTGCCACAGAGATGATTTCGGGATTGGCGATAATCTTTACAGTTGCGTCCGGTTTAATTGCAAAAACACGCAGGTTCTTGCCGATTTGTGGCGCAGCAAGACCCACCCCAACCGGATCGTTTTGGATAACCAATGTGTCTTTCAGATCGTTGATCAGTTTATATGTTTTTTTATCAAACCTAGTAATATTTTTTGAAGGTATCCGAAGTGTCGGATCCTTTACGGAAACGATTTTTTGAATCATACGTTATGTGAAAGGCTGAAAGAGTAAAAGTGTAAAAGAAGAAACAAAAATAAGTTATTTATGATACTTTTACCTTTTTACCATCTTGTCATTTTACCTTGTTTTCCTATTTTACCTTATTTGAGGCTAATTTGCAGTTGAATCTAGATTTTTCAATTCTTTGAGTGCATTTTCATCATTTGGGTCAATCGTATCGAGAATGTATTTTAGTTGCGCTTTCGCGCCTTCAATCTCACCTTTTTCTGACAAAATTACTGCATATGCATATCTTGCATCTCTGTAGTTTGTCTTAAGTTCGATTGTTTTTTCCAGAAGTTCAATTGCCTTATCGGTGTCATTAATCCGGTAGTAAACCATGCTCAAATTCAAATAAAGTTTTGCGTCGGTGGGGGCAAGGTCGAGGGCTTTAAGCAAAGTATTTTTTGCATCTAATATCTGATCGGGGTCAATTTCTGAAAGATTAATTGCGATACGCGCGTGGTTTCTTAGGATGTTTAAATTTGACGGCGATAACGACTCTGCCTGAAGGACAATTTTTTTTGCATTACCGGCAAATTTTTTTGCATTGTCTTTACTATCCTGTTTGTTGTAAACAAGTGCAACCTCCGCAAAATTGCTGGCAAGTTCATTTTGATATATTGCCTCGTGTGGTGAAAGTTTGATCGCCGAGCCAATCGTGTTTACAGCATCAATCAACCGTCCCGACTTATAAAACAGGTGGGCACGGTTGTATAAAATGTCGGCATACCAATAGCGGAAGACAGAGTAAATGAGAAAAAGGGTAAAAGAGGCTAAGATAATACCAGCCAGTTTTTGTAAGCTGTTAAATTTTCTGAAATCAAACCGATACTCTTCAACGCGATCGCTGCCTTGTTCTGACAAAGCAAACGCCGGGAAAATAAAAAATAACAGGCTGATGGGAACAACGGAAAAACCAAAAAAATTTGTGATGAGGATTGAGGCGTAGCCTGCCAACAACGCGTAATTTAAATTCCTAATCTCTAGTGCATTATGCTGTTCATTTTTGTCTTGCTGGTTGTCGTTTTTTAAATTGGGTTTTGAAGTTATTAATTTGAAGCCGGAAATTTGCGCGAGCGAAAGAACGATTAATAGAAGGTATGCCAGAATTCCCACTGTCCCTGTTGTTGCCATAAAATTCAGATATTCATTGTGGGCTTTGTTATACAAAAAGTCCCATTCGGAGACGAGATTGTGAGAAGCTGGACGATATTTATAGTAGGAGAAGGCAAAAGTTTCTACGCCGGATCCAAATAGCGGATAGTTTTTCCAGACGTCCAAGGCTCCCTGCCAAACTATTCTTCTGATTTCCGCGGAACTTGAGCCTCCTGTTTCCAGTGCTGGAGTTACGGCAGCTTCATTAACGGCAGATTCAGCCTCTGTATTGTTAAGAGAATTTGTTCTAAAAAGTTTTGAAATATTCGGTGTCCATGGTGTGCCGACGAAGATGGTGACAAACAGAAATATAAGATGGTTAACAATAAATAATTTAAGTGTCGTAACACGTCTTGGTTTATCTTTGAAAACGTGTTTGAGTATCAGTATCCAAAAAATAATGTCGGCAAAAGCGAATCCCAATATTCCAGAACGCGATTTTGTAAAAAGTAGTGTCAGAAACGCAAGGGATGTAAAAATGTAGGGAATCGTTTTTTGGAAACGAAATTTTTGCTTGCCACTTTCCTCTTCGTGCTTGTTTTCGAAGGTTTTTAGGCTAAAAAATAATCCGACCGGGATTACTGCCGCAAGCCAAGCAGCCAGCCAGTTTGGTTGACCAAAGGTTGAAAATACACGGTTTTGCACATCCTGGACCCATAAATTCTTATCAACCCCAAAATGTTCGGAGATTCCGTACACTGAGGAGATCGTCGTTGAAAGAAGTATCGTTTTTAACGAGAGTGCCGTCTGCCTTTTTGACATGTTGGAGACGTAACCTAAGTACAGGACGGCGTATGCCGTAAGTGAAAGCAGACCACCGTTAAACCTGTCGTAATAACCAAAAATTGACGAACGGATGTCAATTGAAAATAAGGTTGATACGAGCTGACTTACTAAAAATACGATTATTACGACGTTAAGAGGTGTTTTTTTAAAAATCAAACGTTTTTCAGAAATGCAGCGTAACGCCCATAAAAGCGCAATCAAACAAGTCAGAATATAGACGACGATTAATTTGTTAAATTCAAAAAGCTCCGAGGTGAAAGGGTACAAGACTAAAGGAACGGAAAAAAACAGGATTTGGTAAAGGATGTTGATGATATTTTTTAACTTCATTTTTTTAAGCTTTGTTTAGGTTTAACGAACTTTTTTGATTACATAGCGTTGGGAATTGTATATCTAATATACTACAGATAAGTTGAGGGTGGTTGACAGAGATAGTTTGAAATCATTGTTTTTTTAAACCAAGTTGCGAGGTCAGCAGGATGACTGTGAATAATTTTGATTGGCTATACTAAAAAGGTGTGTTAGTTAGTATACTTTCTAATTAATTTACGACCTCGAAAGATGGATATTAAACTTAAAAGGTACAACTTTTTTGTGCCGGAAATCTTTAAACAACTTGACAAACTTTGGTCCTTAGTTTCGTACGACATCGGTATCGACCTGGGTACATCCAACACCATGGTTTGGGTTTCAGGCAAGGGAATTGTCGTTCGTGAACCTTCGGTTGTAGCACGTCACAAGAAGACTAAAGAAATTATCGCAATCGGCGCCGATGCGCGAAAGATGCTGGGCCGGACTCCGGCAAATTACGAGGTTATTAGGCCTTTAAGAGACGGCGTAATTGCCGATTTTGATGCGGCAGAAGCGATGCTGTCTCACTATATAAAAAAAGTGCATAGTGCATCGTCTGGATCTGCTCCGAAAATTCCCAAACCCAGAGTTGCAATTGGAATTCCTTCAGGTGTCACGGAAGTTGAAAGAAGGGCTGTATCAGATGCTGTTTTGGGTTCAGGTGCGCGCGAGGTAAACCTGATTGAAGAGCCAATGGCGGCGGCAATCGGCGCTGGTTTAGAAGTAGAAAATGCTACAGGACATTTCATTGTGGATATTGGTGGAGGAACGTCGGAAATGGCTGTAATTTCTTTAGGCGGAATTGTTGTTGGCCGTTCAATTAGAACCGCCGGCGATGAGATGAACGAAGCAATATCAAATTTTGTTAAGTTAAAATATTCCCTCTTGATGGGTGAAGTTACGGCGGAAGACGTAAAAATTTCTTTGGGAAACTTTTCTCAAATGAAGGAAAAGTTTCATATTGTTCGAGGAAGAGATTTGGAAACGGGTTTGCCAAAATCCATAAAAATTTCAACATCCGAGGTTAGAGAAGCTTTAGTTCCCGTTGCTCAGCAAATTATCGGCAACATTACCGCCACACTAGAAGAAACGCCACCAGAGCTCGTCTCTGATATTATGGAAAAGGGGATTATTATGGCAGGTGGCGGTTCAATGCTAAGTGGAATTGATAAGTTAGTTTCCGAAAAAACGAAAATGCCGGTGTATATTTCAAACGACCCTCTAACCTGTGTTGTCAGAGGATGCGCGTACCTTTTGGAACACCCCACACTAATGTCAAAATTAAAAGTTACGAAGGGTCTTTAGAAATTTGGCGTTCAACCTACTTTGACTTGAACTTGTAACTTAGCCGTAACTATTTTTACCAGACAGGGTTGTGTTGACCTGCAACGTTTATGGATAACTTGACGATAAGCGCAGTTCGACATATTCTTGGCTGATAGGGGTAAGTGACTATGATTCCAAAAACGGCAATTCTTATAATTCGGATTGTTTTAATTCTTTCCTTCTCGATACTGCTTGTCAGGTTGTTCGAGCTTCAGATAATTCGTGGAAATTATTATAAGGAGCTGGCTAATGGCAACCGGTTAAGAAGAGTTATCATTAAAGCCCCGAGAGGAGAGATCTTTGCGCGTGGAGGTGAATATTTGGTAAAAAACGACAAAGAGAACGAGTTTGTCTTATACAAACCTGATAAGGGTTACTATGTTTCCGATAGCGTTTCAGATGGGGCGGAGAGGGTTTCTGACGTTGACACCTGGGAGAGGGACTATCCACTAAAAGCTTCATCGGCGCATATTACAGGCTACGTCGGATTGGTGAATGAATCCGAAGTTAATAAATCTGACACCGCCTGTATCGGTAAGGGTGCACATCAGGCAACAGACGAAGTAGGAAGGTCTGGATTGGAGGAATATTATGACTGCGGACTAAGAGGAGTTGATGGCGAGAAACTGTTAGAGGTAAATGCGGACGGCTCTTACGTGCGCGATCTTGGACAAAAGGATCCGGTGAGAGGAAAGGACATTAAAACAACAATCAACTATCCACTTCAAGAATATGTTTCTACGTTACTAACTGGTGTTAGGGGTGTGATTATTGTCGGCGATGCGAAGGGGGAGATCCTTGCGCTTTACTCTTCTCCAAGTTTCGATTCAAATATTTTTTTAAGCAGTTCTAAGAAAGCTTCTGAAGTTTTGAGCGATAAAGATTTGCCGCTGTTTAACAGAGCTGTTTCGGGAAAATATTCTCCGGGTTCGATATATAAGCCAATTGTTGCAACGGCTGCTTTAGAAAGTGGGGCGATTGATAAAAATTATCATTATCAGGACACAGGTGCCGTCAGTTTTTCGACGATTTACGGAAGTTACTCTTTTTCGAACTGGTATTTTACACAATACGGTGGACTGGAGGGAAGTATTGATGTCGTCCGTGCAATTGCGCGTTCAACAGATACTTTTTTTTATAAAGTCGGTGAGCTAACGGGAATTGAAAAGCTTGTTGAGTGGTCGAAACTATTTGGTTTGGCGCAAAAAACCGGGATTGACGTTCCCGGAGAGGCAATCGGTTTGGTCCCCGATCCGCAGTGGAAAGAGCAAACTAAGGGCGAGCGTTGGTTTTTGGGAAATACCTATCATTTGTCAATTGGCCAAGGCGACCTTGAAGTGACGCCGATTGCAATCCACAATGCACTTTCAGCGATCGCCAATGGTGGAAAACTGTGCGTCCCGCGGATTGTTGATGATACCAAGTCGGAAAGTGAAATTTGTAGCGACCTGAATATAAAAGATGAAAATATTCAAACGGTGAAAGAGGGGATGTTGGCGGCTTGTTCCACAGGTGGAACAGGTTACACCTTTGCCGATTTTAAGGACAAAAACGGGATTGAAGTAGCGTGTAAAACGGGAACTGCACAGCTTGGCGCTGTGGAAGAAACAAATGCCTGGTTTACCGCTTTCGCTCCGTTTGATGATCCGCAGATTGTGGTCACCGTTTTGATTGAGGAAGGTGGAGAAGGTTCTAAAGCTGCGGGACCGATTGCGCGACAAATATTCGATTTTTGGTTTAAGAAATCGTAGTTTTAGGGTATAAATATTAATTAGAACAGATTTCTTTTCTTGAATGTAATTAATTTACTAAAGTGATTAACGAAAAACATTACCTGGCGGCCTTGTATTCGTTTACTGATTTTGGACCGAAACGGACAGACCTGCTTCTTAATTATTTCAAAAGTGCCGAGAAAGTTTGGCAACTGAAAAAAGCGAAACTTTCCGAAGTCGGTTTAAGAGATTCCCTTGTTGACAAGTTTGTTGAGTACCGAGAAAAGTTTGATATAGCAAGTTATATTAAAAGGCTCGACAAACTTGGTATTAAATTCACAACAAGAACAAGTAAATGTTATCCCGAAAACCTCAAGGGTTTAGATGGTTCACCGGTTGTTTTGTATTATCGGGGAACTTGGTCGAAAAATGACGAGAATGCAGTAGCAATTGTTGGAACGAGAAAAATGACTTCTTACGGGCGTGAGGTGGCGGAGAAATTTTCTACCGAGTTGGCTAGCGTTGGAATAACAATTGTTTCGGGGCTTGCCAGGGGAATTGATACGATTGCGCATAAAAGTGCTTTGTCTGCGGGGGGAAGAACAATTGCTGTCGTTGCGAGCGGTCTTGATAACATCTATCCGCCAGAAAATGCATCATTATCAAAGATGATTTCCGAAAACGGCGTTGTCTTTTCCGAGTACCCCCTTGGCTATCCGGCGTTGCCTGTTAATTTTCCGTCGCGCAACCGTATCGTTTCCGGGTTGGCAAAAGCAATTATTGTTGTCGAAGGATTGAAAAAAAGCGGAACGCTTTTGACGGCTTCCCATGCAGCAGCGCAGGGAAGAACTGTTTTTGCAGTTCCGGGGCAAATCACTTCAGTTTTCTCTGAAGCACCGCATTACCTTTTACAAAATGGAGCGAAATTTGCCTTTTCGACTAAAGACATTCTTGACGAATTGGATTTAGAAGTTAAAGTAGATAAGGAAAAAGTATCGAAGATTTTACCTGGAAATCCTGAAGAGAAAAAGATATTCGAAATTTTAGAAGGTGAGTCTTTGCATCTTGACGAGATTGCTAGAATAACTCAAATTGATATCTCACGCATTTGCTCTGTTATCGTTTCGATGAGATTAAAAGGAATGGTAAAAGAGGTGGGTGCAGGAGTATATAAGAAAATTTAAAAGGCAAAATTCAAAGTGCAAAAATACAATTTAAAATTAAAAATTTTAAACTCTGAATTGCAATTTTTATTGAATTTCTTTGCGAAAACCACGGATTTAGTCAGTGGATGAAGCAAGAATCCAATCTCGTCGACAAAATACCATGGGCTTTAGCTCGTGGCAATTTATCTTAACCTGTTATGGATTTAATTGTTGTAGAAAGTCCCACTAAAGCAAGAACTTTATCCCGTTTTTTGGGGAGCGGTTACTCTGTCGAGGCGACATCTGGACATATTAAGGATTTGCCGAAGAGTAAACTTGGGATCGACATTGAACACGATTTTAAGCCTGATTATCAAGTTGTTGAAAAAAGACTTGTTAATATTGCCAAAATAAAATCCGCCGCAAAAAAAAGTAGCCATATTTTTATTGCTACAGATCCTGACCGGGAAGGCGAGGCAATAGCCAGTCACGTTTATGATGAGTTGCATGCAGTTGGGGATAAGCCAAAAAAATCGGAAAAGAATGGAAAAATCCGCAGGATTGTCTTTCATGAGATCACTAAGAGCGCTGTTGAAAACGCCATAAATAACCCACGCAATGTGGATAAAAACTTAGTTGATGCGCAAATTGCCCGACGTGTCCTCGATAGATTGGTAGGTTACAAACTCTCTCCGGTTTTGTGGAAAAAGATTAGGCGCGGACTTTCTGCTGGACGTGTTCAGACAGTGTGTGTCAGATTGATCGTTGAGAGGGAACGTGAGATACAGGTATTTAAAAGCGAAGAATACTGGGAGATTTTTTGTCAGCTCAAACAAATGAACAACCAAACGAGTGCGGTTGAATTTACCGCACAGCTAAGCAAAATAAAAGATAAAAAAGCAGAAATAATAAATAAAGACCAAGCCGATAAAGTTGTAAGAGACCTTAAAACTTCGGATTATAAAGTTTTGGAGGTTTCCAAAAAGGAAGTTCACAAAAATCCCTACCCACCCTTTACAACTTCAACGATGACACAAGCGGCGTCAAGGTTGTTTGGATGGTCATCAAAGAAAACGATGAGTGTTGCCCAATCTTTGTATGAAGAAGGACTAATCACATATCACCGAACCGATTCGACGAGTATCGCACAAGAGGCAGTAACGAAAGTCAGGAGTTTTATCAGGTCGAAGTATGGTGATAAATATCTGCCCGATAAACCACGCTTTTACAAAACCACCTCCAAAGTTGCGCAGGAGGCACACGAAGCAATCAGGCCCACGAATCTCAATTCGAGACACGAGATGAAAAACAGTCGATATGAAAGGGAAGGTGAAATGTTGTACGCTCTGATTTGGAAACGCTTTGTTGCCTGTCAAATGGCGGCGAGTGTATACGACAATACAATAATTGACGTACTTGCGAAAGCTAAAGCGTTAGTTTCATCCGAGTACCTTCTTCGAGCCTCTGGTCAGGTGATGAAGTTTGATGGGTGGAAAACACTTTTTGAAAAGTCGACAAAAGAAAAATCGCCTGGTGCTGAGGAGTTTGAAGCACAACTTCCCGAAGTTGTTTCCGACGAACCTTTGGACCTCGTAAAAGTTGTTCCACAGCAGAAATTTACACAACCTCCTGCGAGATACACTGAAGCAGCTCTTATTAAAATTCTTGAGAAGTTAGGAATTGGCCGTCCCTCGACTTATGCCCCGACAATCAACACAATTCAGATTCGAAATTACGTTGAAAAAACAGAAGGGAAATTTATTCCGACCTCAATTGGTTTTGCGGTTAACGACTTTTTAGTTTCTCAATTTCCCAACGTTTTTGAGTATGAATTTACGGCGTCAATGGAGGAAAGTCTTGATAAGGTTGCAAATGGAAATGAAGAATGGGTGCGGTTAATTTCCGATTTTTATAAACCATTTAGTAAAAGATTAGAAGAAGTTGACAAGAAAGCGAAAAGAGTTGCAATTGAAGCGGAAAAGACGGGAGAAAAATGTCCAGAGTGCAAAAAGGGCGAGGTGATTATCCGTTTGGGAAGATTTGGCAAGTTTTTATCCTGCAGTCGCTTTCCAGAATGTAAATATACAGGGAAATATGTGAATAAAGTTGGTGTGAAATGCCCCGAGTGCAAGCATGGAGATGTCGTTTTGAAAAATACAAAAAAAGGGAGGAAGTTTTTTGGTTGTAGCCGTTACCCCAAATGTAAATGGGCAAGTTGGCGCAAACCAAACTAGTTGTAGGAAGTAAGAAGTCGGAAATAAGACGTAAGAAGCATGAAGATAGAAATAAGAAGTAAGAGGTAAGAAGGATGGTTGTCTTGGAGGTATAAGCAGATTATGAAATCAAAGACTCTGTCTCTGAAAAAATATCAAAAGCTGGTTAAAACTACTGCGAAAGTGGATTATCAGAAAAAGGAAGACGAGATTGTGAATTGGGGCTTGGGTGTTACGGGGGAAGCTGGAGATCTGGCGGGGTGCATTAAGAAAACCGTCTTTCACAAAAATGACCAAACTGCCGGCGTTCGTGAGAACGTTGGCGATACGATGTGGTATTTGGCTATGATTTGCAATTTCTACGGTTGGAATTTCGAGGAGGTTTTGTTTGAGAATATTTTGAAACTAAAAAAAAGGTACTCAAAGTGTTTTTCCTCAAAAGAAGCCTCAAGGGGTGGAACAAGAATTGATTGGAACGAGAAATAATCCGGAAATCTATTTAATTTTCTTCTTGAATTTATTGAATTTCTCTGCGAAAACCACGGACTTTAGTCCGTGGATGAAGCAAGAATCCAATCTCGTCGACAAAATACCATGGGCTTTAGCCCGTGGTAGTTTATTTTTTCAAGCGATTATTGTGATAGTTGATGTCTGCCGAGGCGGTGGAAATTTTGTCACTTGAGGAGCTTGAAAGACGCTTCATTTATTCGGATAAAAACGTTGATGTTAAGAGCGTCAGGACGACAATCGGTTTAGATTTTAATGGTAGTGGTCAAATTAATCCCAATCTTCCTATTGAAGAAAAGGTGAGGCAGTACAGTCTTCTTAAGAGACTTGGTGCCTTGCGCGATGGTGACCTTGAGGCTTTTCGTAGTTCTACAAAACATGAAGAGAATCCATGGCAGATAAAGAACTGTCCGGAACATGGGGCATGGTATCACGATGTGTTTGGATGCATGCATCATGAACATACCGATGGACTGCATAGCGATTTACCTCCAATGGATAAAGCTCCTAGAGACTGAATCAAATTTTTTCGTAGACTTCGAAGTTGTAAGGATAGGGGTTGTTTTCGTCTTTTTCGTGTTTTTCCTCCGAAATTAATTTCCATTTATTAGGTTCGATTTCGGGAAAAAATGTGTCACCGTCAAAATTGTGGTGTATTTTTGTGATGTACAACTTGTTCGCAACCCCGATGAATTGTTTATAGACGGAAGCCCCACCGATGATAAAAACTTCCGGCTCTTTTTTTGCACTGGCAACACGCAGCGCTTTTTCAATCGAAGTAACGATGATGCAGCCTTCGCTTTTGTAGTTTTCGTCAAAAGTCAAAATGATATTCGTCCTTCCGGGGAGGTTTCTACCAATTGATTCATGAGTATTCTGTCCCATGATAATGCAATGGCCCGTTGTCGTTTCTTGAAAATGTTTAAGGTCTGCCGGCAGTTGCCATGGAAGTTTGTTTTTATTTCCAATGACGTTGTTTTCGGCTACAGCTGCAATGATGGAAATTATCATAATATCATTATACCGAAATATCAGCTTTGATGGGTGGATGGAATTTATAATTTACAAGTTCAAAATCCTCAAATTTAAAATCAAAAAGCGATTTAACCTTGGGATTGAGTTTCATCTTTGGTAACTTATATGGTTTGCGTTTGATCTGCTCCTTTGCCTGTTTAACGTGATTTAAATATAGATGCGTGTCTGCAAGCGCCATCACCAAATTTCCAGGTTTATATCCTGTAACTTGAGTGACCATTAAAGTAAGAAGTGCGTAACTGGCGATATTAAATGGGAGGCCCAAAAAAGTATCAACCGAGCGTTGATACATCATGCACGAGAGTTTATTTTTAGAAACATTAAACTGGTACATCACATGGCACGGCGGAAGCGCCATTTTGTCAATTAACGGTGCGTTCCATGCATTGACGATCAACCTTCGGCTTCCGGGATATTTTTTGATTTCTGAGATGACATTTGACAGTTGATCAACGCCGGAAAAATTTCTCCATTGGACACCGTAAAAAGGCCCGCACTCACCCCACTTTTCAGCGAATTTTCCGTTGGATTTTATTTTTTCGATAAAGTTATTTTTTTCATCCAACCATTTTTGGCCGTACATCGGAAATTTTCTTTCAAGTTTGTTTGCTTTCAAATAATTTTGATACGGCCATTCATTCCAAATATTGACTCCGTTTTGGACAAGGTAACGAATGTTAGAATTTCCTGAGATCATCCAAAGAAGTTCGTAAATAATTCCTTTGGTAAACATTTTTTTTGTGGTTAAAAGCGGGTAGCCTTTGGAAAGATCAAATGTTAAAAGTCTTCCGAAGACTTTTTTGGTGCCGGTTCCCGTGCGTTCGTGGTGTTCGACAACACCATTTTCCAAAATGTCGGAGAGTAAATTTTGGTATTGCAACATTTCTTCTTTTTACTATTATATTAGCGGTAGGGGAAAGTAAAGTCCCAAAGTGTTTCAAATATTATTTGGGTTTTAAGGTAATTTGTATGGCAAAGAGTATTGTTTTAGAGGGTCCTGAAGGTGTAGGAAAAACTACACAAGCTTCTCTGTTGGGTTATCTTCTTGAGGAGTATGCAAAGTTACCGATATTGCGTGTTAGAGAACCAGGTGGAACTCCAGTTGGCGAAGCTATAAGAAGTGTTTTGTTTACATCAGAGTTTAGAAATATGGACGCCACAACAAATGTTCTTCTGTTTTCAGCTTCAAGAAACGAAGTGTTGGTAAACAAGGTTAAACCGTGGTTGGAAGAAAATCCGACAGGTATTTCCATTGGAGATAGAGATTGGTGGTCAACGATAGCACTTCAAGCTAGTGATGGGGCTGATCCTGGTTATATTGAGGCAACTCAAAAACCTTTTATGTGGTACCCAAACAGAACTTACTATTTGGATTTGCCTGCAGAGGAATCTATCGTAAGAGTTAGAATGGCAAAAATTAAAGAAGGAGTTAGAAACTGGAGAGATGATGTACCTATAGAAACATACAGGGAAATTAGGGAAAATTATTTATCTTTAGTTAAAAAGTGGCAAGATAAGGTATGTTTGGTAGATGCATTTAAGGATCCCTGGAATGTAACCTTTGATATAGTTAGAGATTTACTATTGGAAATGAAGACGGAGGAGCCCACTCGTGAATTGGCGACAGATTTGTTGGAAAATTTTAATTATTCTACACTTCGAAAAATAGCTGATAAAGCAAATGATGAAGGCAGGGTCCCTTATTCCCGTTTAAGCAGGGATGCCGAACTAGAAAGAGAGGTTAGAATTAAGGAAGGGTTTTCTGAACAAGGACAACTTAGAGAAAAAATGTATAAAGATTGGGAAAATCTTGGTTTGGTTAGGCCTAGAATTAATACAGAGCATGAAAGATGATAATTCGTTATAATAAGTTTTATGGATAAGATTTTAGCCTCACTAAAAAAGAAGAAAAAAGGGCAAAGCGAAACGTTTATACAGTGCGGTAGCAGTGCTAAGTTTTAATTGGTATCTATGAAAAAACAAGATGAGTTATTCAGATTGATTAAGTTAGAGGAGAAACGTCAACGCGATACGCTTATGATGATTCCTTCGGAAAATTATACATACCCCGAAGTGAGAGCCGCTGTCGGATCGATTTTGATGCATAAGTATGCGGAGGGACAACCAAGGCGCCGCTACTATCAGGGAAATGAAATAGTTGATCAGGTGGAGAGTTTATGCGAAGATCGGGCGCTTGAGGCTTTTCAATTATCTCCTGACAAATGGTCGGCTAATGTTCAACCACACTCGGGATGTCCTGCAAATTTGGCGGTTTATAATGCCGTTTTGGAAGTAGGCGACAAAATTATGTCGATGTATCTGCCTGACGGGGGGCATTTGTCTCACGGATGGCAACTTCCCGACAAAAAAGTAACCCTGGTGTCAAAGATTTATAATGTTGAGTTTTATAAACTTGATCCGGTTACGAGGCTTTTGGATTATAATGCGATTGAAGAACAAGCAATAAAATACAAACCGAAAATGATGATTTCCGGCGGGACAGCATACCCCCGGGAAATTGATTATAAAAGATTATCGAAAATTGCTCACAGAGTTGGGGCGTATTATCTTTCAGATATAGCTCACGAGGCGGGGTTGATTGCAGCCGGTGCTTGTAAATCGCCATTTCCCTATACAGATTTTGTGACGATGACGACCCATAAAACTCTGCGCGGCCCGAGAGGCGCAATAATATTTTGTAAAAAAGAATTTGAAGAAGCAATTGATTTTTCAATAATTCCTGGGTTGCAGGGTGGACCGCATCTACATTCAATTGCCGGAATTGCAGTGGCTTTGGAAAAAACAAAAACACCGGAGTTTAAAAAGTATGCGTTTCAAACTGTTAAAAATGCAAAAGAGTTGGCAAAATATTTTTCGGAAAAAGGTTTGGATGTGGTTTCGGATGGAACTGATAAACATTTGGTCCTTCTGGATTTGCGCAAAAATAAGACTAACGGTTGGGTAGTCGCCTGGGCACTGGAGGCAGCCGGAATAGTTGTCAACCGCAATACGGTTCCTAATGAAACGGCTACACCTTTTTATCCATCAGGTCTGCGGATGGGATCGCCTGCGTTAACTGTAAGAGGAATGAAGGAAAGGGAAATGAAGTTGATCGCTGGTTGGATTTATGAAATAATTCAAAAATATTCAAATATTCAGACCCCTTCCGAAAAAGACGCTCGCAAAACGTTCGTTTCCGGTTTTTATAAAAGAATTGAAAAAGACAAACTGCTGAATGATATTAATAAAAAGGTGGTCTCACTTTGCCGTAAATTTCCGGTTTAATTTATCGAGATTATCGTTTGACAAACTTGTTGGCTGAAGGATGACAACCTCAATGGCACTTTACCCGTAGGCAGTTTGTGACAATTAACAGCGCTTCTTTAAAATGAAACCTTTAATTCTTCAACAATCTTGATTTACTCGCCGGTCTTTTGATAACCGTCGAATTTTTCCGCGATTTGCGGATTGATCATTTTTAGGATACTCAGGCCTTTAACTCTAATATCAAGGGAATTTACAACGTTATCCACTGCTGCGGTTGGTAACCAAGTATCGATTTCCAACGCGACTTTTTCAGCTTCTTCTGCCGACGCCCCGGCTTTCACCAGGCCGCTGATAATTTTTCCTCTGTCGAAATCCTCCAAAATGCCATCTTTTTTCTGGACTTTATACATTTTTTATCACCCCCTCCCAGAGATAAGTTCTTTAGGCTACCTCTCGGGATCCCGTGAGGTGTTTATATGAATATATCTCATTGAGACTTTTTGAAATACCTATTTTTTTAGTTTATCACAATCGGGGTCGAGAAATGTTAAAATACGCTTATGACGGATTTTTTTGACGGACGAGCATATGCTCAGGAAAAAGAAGAAAAACTGAAGGGTTTGGTTTCATCTTTGAAAAAAAAAGGAATAACACTAAAGTTGGTCTCGCTAATTATTGGTGACGATCAGAGTTCGATACTTTATCAACACTTAAAAAAGAAAGCTGCAGAGAGAATTGGGGCGGAATTGGAGATAATAAATTTGAAATCCGAGGCAAAGACGGAGACGATAGCCCAAATGATTCGGGATAAAAATAGTGATAAGACGGTGCATGGCGTTATGATTCAGCTTCCTCTTCCTGACAACTTTTCCAAAGACGATAGAAATGATTTGATCTACGCAATCGACAGAAATAAAGATGTTGATGGTTTGCGAAAAGACAGTATGTTTACGGCTCCGGTTGTCCGTGCAGTTTTTGACGCTCTCGGGTCACAAGATAAATCTTTGAAAGTGGCTGTTGTTGGCGCCTATGGATTTGAGGGTAAAAAAATAACCGGGAAATTTAAAGAAATGGGTTTTAAAAATCTATTTGAGATCGGTCGGGCAAGTTCTGGATATGAAACACTTTTACGTCAGGCAGACATTGTTGTAAGCACAACAGGACGTCCATCTCTGATAAAACCTGAAATGATTAAAAAAGGCGTGGTTTTGATTGACGTTGGTTCACCCGTTGGCGATATCGCAAAGGATTGTTACGACAAAGCCTCGTTTGTTTCTCCTGTTCCTGGAGGTATTGGTCCAGCAACGATTGCAAATTTAATAGAAAACATGGTAGAAGGGGTAAAATAGCCTCTACTTTACCTCAATATTGGCCTTTCTTTACTTTAAATACTGAGGATGAAAGCCTTCTTACCTTACAACTTGTAGACTAAGTTTCAGATAATCAATTTTATCGGTGTATCTTTTTATCCGTTTATCACTAGCATTCACCGGATTTAGAGCACAGTAGCGGGCAATAAAATCTTTTTGATTGAGACGCGGTATTTTCCAACAATCTCAGTTAGATTGAGTTATTGTGTTAAATAAAGTTTTTCGGTATAATGACACAGTTTTAATCACATCAGCCTGGCCTTCTGGATCTTTCAACCTGGCTCAGGGTTAGGATAAAGCTTCCGGCTGGTGGACGAAATTAAGAAGGCATTTTCGTATCGAGCTTTATATTTCTATTTTATGCAGAAGATTTCGCTTGAAAAACTAATTCAGGGGGGTGCCCATTTCGGACATCAAGTTCGCCGTTGGAATCCGAAAATGGCGGAATACATTTACAGCAGTCAGAAAAATGTTCACCTTTTTGACTTAACGAAGACAAAAAATTGTTTGGAGGCAGCTTTGGAAGAAATAAAAAAAGCTTCAAAACAAGGTAAAAAAATTCTCATCGTTGGAACAAAAAAGCAGGTCAAAGACAAGGTTGAAGAAGTCGCGAAGGAATGCGGCGTTTTTTATGTCAATGAAAGGTGGCTGGGTGGAATACTAACTAATTTTGAGCAAATTAAAAAATCCGGTGTGAAATTGGCGAAACTCAAAAAAGGTCTAGAAAGTGGAGAATTCTCAAGGTACACAAAAAAAGAAAAACTTTTAATTGATCGTGAAATCCAGAGGCTTACTAGATATTTTTCCGGCATTCTCCAAATGGAAAGTTTGCCCGATCTTCTGATAGTAATTGATATCCGCAAAGAAAGGGGTGCGATTTTGGAAGCAAACTTCAAGGGGATAGAGACGATCGCGGTTGTTGATACAAACTGTGATCCGACGCTTGTAACATATCCGATCCCGATGAATGACGATGCAAAAAAGGCACTTGATTATGTGCTTGACCTTGTCAGAGAAGCAATTATGGAAGGTAAAGGGAAGTTACAAATTAGTAAAGCTGCGAACGGGGTGAAAAACCAAGATAAAAAAAGTAAAAAAGTCGCCAACGGAAGTGAAGAGAAAAACTAAATAAGTATGAAAATATCAATTGATGATATAAGAAAGCTTCGAGAAGAAACAGGTGCCCCGGTTATTCGTGTTAAAAAGGTTTTGGAGGAACAAAAAGGTAATCTCAAAAAAGCATCCGAAATTTTGAAGAAGGAAGGTTTCGAAAAGGCGGCAAAACGGACTGGACGCGAAACAAAATCCGGTATTTTATCATCCTATTCACACCACACGCAAAAAGTTGTTGGTATTGCCGAGATTTTTTGTGAGACGGATTTTGTGGCACGCAATGAATTGTTTCAACAGTTGGGGAGGGATCTTGCGATGCAGGTTGCCTCAATGGGGGAAAAAGATTTTGAAAATCAGGAATTTATCAAAGACCCTTCAAAAAAAGTCTCGGATTTAATTAAAGAAGTCATCGCCAAAACCGGAGAAAATTGCAAGTTGGGAAAAGTTATGAAAATCGAGTTAGGGAAATAGCTTCTTGAAAGGTGTGTAGCAACCGATATAATATTCTTTAGAATATATGGATGAAGCCTCGATACGCTCCAAGATGAACCAAGTTATTTCCATGATGACTTCTGATCTTGGATCGTTGCGAACTGGAAGAGCAACACCAGCTTTGGTTGATGATTTGAGTGTTGTTGTTTATGGTGGTCAACAAAAATTAAAGATTAAAGAACTGGCTAGTATTTCTACGCCGGATCATCAAACTTTAGTCATCGACCCTTGGGACAAGTCGATAATCGGAGAAATCAGACAGGGAATCTTGGCCGCAAATGTCGGAATGAATCCTTCGGTTGACGGACAAATTATCCGCATCTCTTTTCCTCCGATGACGACTGAAGACAGGGAAAAATACACTAAACTTCTGGGGACTAAACTTGAAAGCGGAAGAGTGATGATACGGCAAATTCGCCAGGATGGAATGCATGATATCAAATCAGCATTTGAGGCAAAAGAAATGTCTGAAGACGAAAAGTTTGCAGCCGAGAAAAAGCTTCAGGAAATCACCGACGAGTTTGTTGAGAGAATCAACGCGACTGGGGAGAAAAAGAAAGAGGAGTTACTTCAGATTTAATCCGTTTTTTTGTTTGAATCAAGCTTGTCTAACATATTCTTAAAAAACGACTCAGGGAAAAGTATAACTTTTTGGGTATGTACGACTTTGTCTCGAATAATCAATTCGTTGTTGGGATTATCTCGTAATACACCTTTCAGATATGAGTAGTACGCCACTGCACGCTTGATAATTTCGGCTGGGGATACATTCTCATCAACAGCTTGTTCATGAAGCAGATCATTGAACCGTTGTGAGAAAGTGATTTTATATTCATGAACTTTTTCTTTCATGGCTGAAATTATAGCAGATGTGTTTCAGATATTTCATTAAACTATTTTCAAACAAAAATTGATATTCTTATTTGGCATTGATGGCTTGTGTGTTACACTTTTATGGTTATGGTTAGACGAAAATTATGTTATCGAGCATTTTAAATATTTCGGGTTTGCTGGATGTTATTCGTTTTGTAGTTGTGCTTTCAGTTCTTGTACTTGTTCATGAGCTTGGACACTTTTTAGCTGCCAGAAAAAATGGCATTTGGGTTGAGGAGTTTGGAATCGGATTTCCCCCAAGAGTTTGGGGTAAGAAGGTTGGCGAGACGCTTTATTCTGTAAATTTAATTCCTCTGGGGGGATTTGTGCGCCTGCACGGCGAACAAACTGAAGAGGGTGTGACAAAACCTGAACGAGCCTTCATCAATAAAAGTAAAAAAGTGAGATTTTTTGTGCTTGTTGCAGGCGTTTTGATGAATTTCCTCTTAGCCGTTTTGTGCTTTTCGGTTTATTACAGCTTTGTCGGTGTTCCCCGAAAAACCGGGGAGGTTTTAATTTCTGCAATTATACCCGGTTCTCCTGCAGACCAGGCAGGGCTGAAACCTTCCGAGGTTATTGTTTCGGCGGGTGGAATAAAAATAAACAGTGTAACGCAGTTTTCTGAAATTGTTCAGCTGCGAAAGGGAACGGAAATGGCAATTGAAGTTCAACCAGATGGTGGCGGAAATTTGAAGACCGTCAATATTACTCCAAGAGTTGACGTTCCCCAAAATGAAGGACCGTTGGGAGTTTTGATTTCAGATACGGAGCTGTATTTTCCAGTTTGGTGGCAAAGACCATTTTTGGGAATCTATTACGGCATAGGCGATGCACTTTACTGGGGTGGACAGATTGTCTCGGGATTGTATCTGATGGTAAGAAATTTATTTATGGGAACGGCGCCGAAAGATATCGCGGGGGTAGTTGGAATCTATGCGATGACAACCGAGGTTGCAAAGTTGGGGGTTTTGGAGTTGGTGAATTTTGTTGGGATTATTTCTGTCAATTTGGCGATCGTCAATTTCCTCCCGATTCCGGCACTTGATGGAGGCAGGTTTATTTTTATTATTATCGAGCGGGTTTTCGGAAAGAAGGTTGTTCCGAAAGTTGAAGCTGCGATTCACGGCGCAGGAATGATTGCATTGCTTTCCCTTTTTGCTTTAATAACTTTTGTAGAAGTCAGACGTTTAGTTTCTGCGGGTGGCAGCCTTCAGGGATTTTTAGAAAACACATTAAAGTAATTCAAATTTATTCAATCTTCCTGAAAACCGTGGACTAAAAGTCCACAGATGAATGGGAGGGGTCTTAGCCCTCGGTAGTTTATTAAGTGTCGATTAATGGTTTTTTAACTGTTATAATCTTCATAGTTTATGCTTCAATCTAAGTTATTTCCTAAGACCAAGAAATCTGCTCCAAAAGATGCGGAAAGCGTAAATCACAAACTCTTAGTTCGCGGTGGTTTTATTGATCAACTGATGGCTGGAAGTTGGACACTTTTACCTTTGGGATGGAAGGTCATAACAAAGATAAATCGAATTATTCGTGAGGAAATGAATGCGATTGGGGCGCAGGAAATGCTAATGCCCCTTCTTCATCCGAAAGAAATTTGGAATGAGACCGGCCGTTGGGACAAAGCTTCAGAAATCTTATACAAGCTCAAAGGTCAAAACGAGAAAGAGTACGCGTTGTCTTTTACGCACGAGGAAATTGTTATGGACTTGCTTCGTAAAAACATTCAGAGCTATCAGGATTTGCCGGTTTACGTTTATCATTTTTCTACGAAGTTTCGCAATGAACCGCGAGCGAAATCCGGTATTTTGAGGGGCCGCGAATTTATGATGAAGGATTTGTATTCGGCTCACGTAACGGAGGCCGATATGCTTGACTACTATGAAAAAGTAAAAGAGGCATACGGTAGGATTTTTTCAAAACTTGGATTTGATTTTCGAATTGCTGAAGCTTCTGGTGGCGTCTTTACTGACCGGCATACCCATGAGTTTCAGGTATTGTCAGACGCCGGTGAGGATACAATCTACTTTTGTGATAGGTGCGGCTACGGCGAGAACAAGGAAATCTTTCAAGGAAAGGTTGGCGACAAGTGTCCGAAGTGCGACGGACATTTTGTGGAAAGTAGGTCAATTGAAGTAGGAAACATTTTTCCACTTGGAACTATGTATGCGGAAAAGATGGGAGTTTTATATACCGATCACGATGGAAAGAAAAATCCTGTTTGGTTTGCCAGTTATGGAATTGGGCCGACGCGGGTGATGGGAACTTTGGTTGAAATTAATCACGATGACAAAGGAATTGTTTGGCCAAAACAAGTGGCACCGTTTGACGCTCACATAATAGAACTCAAAAGTCAAAATTCAAAACTCAAAACTGAAGAAATTTATTATAATTTGCACGAAGCAGGTATTGATATTTTATGGGATGATAGAGCTGTTTCAGCAGGAGAAAAATTCGCCGACGCCGATTTGATTGGAATTCCTGTGCGGTTGGTTGTTTCAGAAAAGACGGGGGACAAAATTGAGTGGAAGGAAAGAAAAGGGAAAGAATCTGAGCTTAAAACTTTCGATGAAGTAGTAAGAAGACTTAAGGGATAATTATTTTGCAATAATCGATCTCCGTCCTCTTTGTGGCGCTTCTTGATGTTTCGGCTGGTATTCTTTTAAATTTACACACTTAGCTTTAAGGTCTACTTTTTTGCGTTGCCAAAGTCTTAAACCGTTGCATTTTCTGGTAATGTTACCAACCTCAAATATTTCTTTTGCAGGCTTAGTTGCACGCAATTTGGACGGGTCTATAGAGCCTCCATGCAAGTCTTTCGAGGCGATTACAAATTGTTGCTCAGTTAATACAACACTATGGGTTTGTGCGAATCTGCAGTTACGACAAAGAAATTCACTCATGCTCGGAATTATATTATAGTTATTAAATATCTTCAAAAATATATTCTGAATGATACAATATGGAACGTAGCCGGTTGAGGTATGACTAAAAGAAAAATAGTAGTTGTGGGTGGCGGAACGGGAACATTCACCGTTTTGACAGGTCTAAAAAAGTTTCCTCAAATTGAACTTTCAGTAATTGTTTCGATGATGGATGATGGAGGTAGTAACCGTGTGCTTCGAGATGAGTTTGGACTTTTACCGACATCCGATATAAGACAGTGTATTGTTGCCCTTTCCGAAGAAAAACCGGGAGATCTTTTGCGTAAACTGTTTACTTATAGGTTTAACGCAGGAACCGGAATTTCCGGTATGACTTTTGGAAATCTGTTTATGGCGGCACTTGCTGACATCTACAAAGATCAGGAAGTGGCAATCGAAAAAACATGCGAATTTTTAGATGTTTCTGGGAAAATTATTCCTGTGACTTTTGACAAAACTCATCTTGTGGCGCGTTATGAAAATGGTAAACAGGTGATGGGTGAGCACATTATAGACGAGCCGGAAGATTCGGAGTTGGCGAAATGTAGAATTGTTGAGCTTGAGGTTTTTCCGCAGTGCACTCCTAATCCTAAGGCGATAAAACAAATTTTAGATACAGATTATATTGTTTTTGGGCCAGGTGATCTTTACACGAGTATTCTCCCTAACATTTTGGTCCCGGGAATTGCCGAAGCAATAAGAAAGTCGTCCGCGAAAAAAATATTTGTTATCAATTTGATGACGAAATACGGACAGACAAATAATTTTAAAAGTTCTGATTTTTTACAAGAGCTGGAAAAATATTTGGGAAGAGGTGTCATAAAATACTGTTTAGCGAATAAAAGTAAAAAATATCCCAGGAAAGTTTTAGAAAGGTACAAATTAGAAAAAGCAAAGCCTGTAGAAGACAATTTGAAAGAGACAAAAAAATTAAAAGTGGTTAGGGGCGATTTTGTCTCGAGTACGGTCTACGAAAAATCCCAAAGCGACACTTTACGAAGAAGCCTTATCCGTCACGATTCGGACAAATTGGCAAAGGCAATTCTAAAAGTAGTTCAAGAAAATTAATTTCTCCTCTTGTTCTTCAATTTTGATAAATTTATACTTATCCAAGATGGCAGACACAGATGATTGCATCTTTTGCAGAATCGTTAAGGGTCAGGATCAAACAAGTATCGAAAAGGTAACTGACCGCGTTGTCGTCGTTCAGGATGTCAGGCCAATTGCTCCGATACACCTTTTGATTATTCCCAAACAACACATTAGAGACATCCGTGACGCGGAACCTTACTTATGGGACGATATAAGAAAAGTCGTGACAGAAATTGCAAGCGAACGAAAACTATCCGGCTTCAGAATTACCACCAATGCCGGTGATGCCGCGATGATCCCGCATATGGTGATCCACATGCTTGCCGGTATTACCAGTGACCGGGCGATATAAATTTGTGGTAAACTCTCCATACAATGGACAAAAATTGCGTTTTTTGCAAAATTGTCAAAGGAAAAATTCCATGTCATAAAGTGTGGGAAGATGAAAAGCATATCGCTTTTTTGTCGATCTTTCCAAATACAGAAGGCTTTACAGTAGTTGCTACAAAAAAACATCTGCCTTCATACCCTTTTGAAAACAGCGACAAGGTTTTAACCGATTTAGTAATTGCTTCGAAAAAAACGGCAAAGGTTTTGGATAATTACTTTACGGATGTTGGTCGTTGCGGAATGTTTTTTGAAGGATTTGGAGTGGACCATATTCACTCAAAACTTTTCCCGATGCATGGTACGGCAGACATGGCTAAGTGGAAACTTATTGAAAGTAATATGCCCGAAGTATATTTCGATAAATACCCAGGTTATTTATCTTCACACAATTCAAAACGTGCCAATGATGAAAAACTTTCCAAACTAGCGGAAAAGATTAGAAAAAGTGTAACACGGAAAAAATGATCAAAGACTCGCTTACAAAACAAATTGGGGAAGCTCTCAAAGCACATGATGAACTTCGTTTAACTACACTCCGGATGCTTTTAAGCGCCCTTAACTACGAGTTTATTGCAAAGCAGCACGAGCTTAACCAGGATGAGGAAATTGCCGTTGTTCGCCGGGAAGTAAAAAAACGAAAAGATACAGTTGAAACTTACAAATCCCTTATTAAAAACGACCCCGTTCATGTTCAGGAAAAAATTGATAAGGAGCAAAGCGAGATAAAAATTTTAAGCGAATACCTGCCGGCTGAAATTGATGAAGGAAAGTTGAATGAAATTATTGATAATGTGATGACGGAAACTCAAGCCAAAGAGATGAAAGATATGGGGAAGGTAATTGCGCTAGTCAAATCAAAGGTGGGGGGTGCTGCCGACGGAGCCAGAATTGCGGAAATTGTTAAATCGAAACTTCAGTAACGGTTTGTCTTGTTGGTGAAAAGATGTGTGACAATTGTGTCGTCTTTTGAAAAAACGGTTTAGACAAGCTGCGGATTAAATATGATTAAAGTGTACGTTAAAAAACAAGGGAGTTACCCAATTTCGTCACCGAAGTTAAAAAAGACGTTGGCGGACTTTTTTGCCTCCCAGGGGATTGTTTCCGAATCTGATGTTCATATTTTGATTGTTAACAAAAATGAGATGATGGATCTGGGCAGGAAGTATTTATCCAAAAAAGACTCGGTCCACAATGTTCTTTCTTTTGTAACAGCGGAGGCCAAACAACCTTTTGTCGAGCCACCAGATAAGATTTTGCACTTGGGTGATATTGCTGTTTGTTATCCCATTGCCGCAGCCGATGCAAGTATAGAAGGTATTTTAGTTGAAGAAAAAGTCATTGAACTTCTAATTCACGGGGCTTATCATTTGTTAGGAAAACATCACGAGTGAGCGTTTTTATGTCGCAAGGTTTTTCAAATAGCTGCAATTGGAATTTATGACAACTTTGTATCTAAAATACCGCCCGCAAAAAATTAGCGAACTTGATTTGTCGGATGTCCGCGATCTGCTTTCAAAAATTGTTTCTTCGGGAAAGATCCCTCACGCGTTTTTATTTGAGGGTCCACGCGGGTCCGGTAAAACTTCAGCGGCTCGAATTATTGCGAAGGTTTTAAATTGTACCAATCTTTCAAAAGATGGCGAGCCGTGCAACGAGTGCGAGCAGTGTGTTTCGATTACAAAAGGAACCAACATTGATGTGATTGAAATGGACGCGGCGTCGCATAGGGGAATTGACGACATCAGACTGGTTCGCGACTCAGTAAAACTGTCTCCATCAAGTGCCAAAAAGAAGGTTTATGTTATCGACGAGGCTCACATGTTGACTACCGAAGCTTCAAATGCGCTTTTAAAGACTTTGGAAGAGCCTCCTGGCCATGTTGTCTTTATTCTGGCAACGACAAATCCGGAAAAGCTAATCGACACGATCAAGTCGCGTACGGTAAGGATAAATTTTAATAAGGCGACAGTTGCCGAAATCGTGAAGTCACTGACCAATGTTGTTACTAAAGAGAAACTTGCGTACAAAAACGAGGTGTTGGAGTTGATAGCACAAAATGTCGATGGGTCTTTCCGGGATGCCAAAAAAATTCTCGAGGAGGTTTCGATTAAAGGTCTATTGGATAACTTGGAGAAAGCGCAAAATTATCTTTTTAGTAAGTCTGATTTTAACATTGACGAGTTTTTCGAAAGAATTTATAAAAAGGATTTTCAGGGGTGTATTGAGACTTTGGATGTTGCAGAGAAGTCTGGTGTGCCTGCAAAAGTGGTCTACAAGCAGGTTGTTACAAAACTTAAAGATCTGCTTTTTTCCGTTTCCGATTTTATAAAGGATCCTTCTAACAAATTTGAAAAGCAAAGTGTACTTGCCCTTTCCGATATTTTTATAACATTTTGGGGTAAATATCAAAATGACGTTTCCGATTATATGCCGTTTTATCTTTCCGTCGCAGCATGGTGCGATTCAGAAATTGGAGGGGAAGAAGATAAAAAGGCTCCGATTAAAAAAAATGAAAGACCCCGGTCCGCTGTTGACGAGAATGCAAAGTTAAATCACGACAGTGGAAACGGCGCTGACGCTAATTATCAAACAGATGGCTTAACCCCCCCGCTAGTTAACGGAGAGAATATTTCTGAGGAAGTTTGGAAACAGGTGTTACAGGTTATCAGAGCTAAAAATGCTTCAACCGAAGCGCTTCTTAGGGCTTCGAAGCCGCTGAATTTTGATGGTAAGACATTGTCTTTGGGTGTCTTTTATAAATTTCATAAAGAAAAACTGGAATCAGTTCCTCACAACATTTGTCTTGAGGATTGTTTGCAGGATGTAACCGGAAGTACGGTTAAAGTCGAGTGTTTTTTGACTCAACCTGAGAGTGTTAACGAAACTAAATCTACTAATGGTGTACATGACGCGACAGATGGAGAAGCGAAGCAAAATGGCGCGGGTACACAGGTTCTTTTGTCGGAAACCGAGGACCCCGATCTTGCAAAGCTGGTCGATGAGGTTTTTGGTTGATGGCGGAAACGGTTTTTACTAATTGTTGTGCTTGTGATAGTCGCAATAATTGATATAATTTACTGACAATGTTTGACAAATTTAAACAGGCGCAAAACTTGATGAAGATGCGTTCCCAAGCAATGCAGCTTAAAAAAAAGCTTGAGGCAATTACTCACAGTGAAGAAAAGGATGGATGTAAAGTTGTCGTTAACGGGGCTCAGGAAGTGATAAAGTTGGAAATTGATGGTCAGGAAAGAAGAGATGTTGTTGATCTTATCAATAAAGCTTCAAAAGAGATCCAAAAAGAATCCGCAAAGAAAATGATGGAAGAGGGCGGAGGATTATCAGGACTTCTTGGGGGAATGGGCGGAATGTAACCGTCTATTGAAATTTACACTCGGATAATGCTCGTTCATTTTTATTTTTTGCTAACTGTCTTTTAGCTTGTTTTGGAATTTGCTTGCAAATTTTCGACGGTTGTGTCTGTAAGAACAGCATCTTGATCGAAGTTTGGCTGTTTGACAAGACAGACTCTGCAACTGCTTACTGGAGTATTACCCCGCGCAAGTTGTTTCTCACTTCTAATTGGAGCAAATGGATGCATGCAAAGCGGCAGGAGCATATTTTTGCCTTTAACTAGAAAAAAGCTATTTATGACATAATTGTCGAAGCCACTTGTTGGAGTACAGCATTCATGAGTACAGGAAACGCAGGACGGTCCAACTAAAGTAAACCGTCGTTCTTTCGTATCGTCTAATGGTTGGAGTTCCATCTTGTTCTGGAATATATACTAAACATGCAATAAAATCAATAAGTATGAAAATACCTAAAGCTGTAACTGATTTGATCGACTCTTTTCAAAAGCTCCCGGGAATTGGACCGAAAAGCGCACAACGGCTTGCGTTTTACCTCTTGCACGTTCCACAAACGGAACTTGATTCATTTGCAGAAAGTTTAACAAATCTTAAAAAGAATACGGTTTTATGTTCGGTTTGTAGAAACGTCACCGAGTCTGATCCTTGTCCGGTTTGTTTAGATACGCAAAGAGACATATCGCTTGTAATGGTAATTGAGCAGCCGATTGATCTATTGGCGTTCGAACGTTCCGGCAAATACCGGGGCTTGTATCATGTTCTTCATGGGGTGATAAATCCTTTGGAAAATATTGGTCCGGATGAAATTTTTATCGGTGAGCTCTTTAGCCGTCTTAAAAGTCATGATGGGGAAATTAAAGAGATTATTTTGGCAATGAACCCGACAATGGAAGGTGATGCGACAGCAATGTATATTAGCGCCAAACTCAAAACTCAAAATTCAAAACTCAAAATTAGCAGGCTTGGAATGGGAATTCCAACAGGAGCGGATTTGGAATATGCGGACGAGACGACACTCAACGAAGCAATTTTAGGAAGAAGGGAAATGCAATAGAAAAATCAAAACCCCCATTAGAAAGTTTAAAGACTTCTAACGGGGCAAGCGAAGTTCAAAATGGATATCAAACACAAACAAAAAAAAGATCATCTTGTAAACCGAGTCGTTGGGTCGGCATTTGAGGAAGTGGAAAAGTTTGGTGAAAGTGCCGCAGCACAAATTAGCGCAAATGTGGACTCCAGCCAACCGGATCCGATCGCCGAGGCGATGCAGCAAAAAACAGAAAGTGAGGAAATTGAAAAACAGAACAAAATTGATAGACAACGAAAGTTTATTCAAACACAAGAGCAGCTGAACGAGGAACTGAAAAAAGTACAGACTGAAGATCAGGAAAAAAGAAGGGTTTGGAATGAAGAGGTTGAGCGTCAGTTTAAAATTGTTGGTCCTGGTGAGAGTTTGGAAGAAAAACCTGTTATTCCTTTAACCTCAAAACCAAAGATGGGTCAGATGCGCGGAAGGCCGGGAACAGCCAAGGGCGAAACGGGACCAGAGATCAGAAAAAGTAAGCAGTAGGTTACCGCTAGAAGGAAATAGTTGAAATTGTAAAAATTATTCGTTAGAATGACGTCAAAGTTATGACAATAAATTTTTCTTGTTGTTTTTGCCCGTCGAGTTAGACCATTAGGTTTTGGTTTAACTTGACGAAATTCACCCAGCTTCCGCTGGGTTTTTTCGTTACTGAAGATGAAAAATATTTGCTCGATTTTAAAAAAAGCGGAAAATAAAAAACTATTGGTGGTTTTTCCTCATCCCGATGATGAAAGTTTTGCAACGGGTGGGCTTTTACTTAAAGCCAAGAAATTGGGATTTGAAACACACCTTTTGACTTTAACAAGAGGAGGAGCCGGACGAATTAGTATTAATCCCAAAGGTAAATCGCTTAAAGAAATTAGAAGTGAGGAGCTTTTGCAATCTACGCGAATTTTGGGTGTAGATAATTTGATCCTTACAGATTTTGATGACGGGAAATTAAAGTCAAGAAACGGTTGGTGCAAAGTTGTTGAAAAGTGTCTGTTGAAAATTAAACCGGCAGTTGTTGTGACTTATGATCCAAGTGGCGCTACGGGTCATCCGGACCACATCAAACTCTGTCTGAAAGTTAAAGAAATCGTTTCCAAATTAGACCAAAAATCAAGACCGGTTTTGGTGTGGACAACCTTCTATCCGCAAATTGCACGGCATTTTGTGCCTGGTGAAGTCCGAAACTATTTAGTTGATGCTGATTACGAACTAAAGCTGACATTGCTTGAGGTAATCACGAAATTCAGAGCAATATTGTCGCACAGAAGTCAAAGATATGAAAATCTTTTTGCGATAGTTCTTGGAATGCTAATTGTCAAAAAAGAATGGTATCATAGAGTTGAGCTGGGGCGGCAGTATCCGTACAAGTATATTGATTTTAAAATATGAAGCTTTATAACACTCTGAATCGAAAACTTGAAGAATTTGAGCCAATCAAGCCGGCGAGTGCTGGAGTTTACTCTTGTGGGCCGACGGTTTATTGGAATCAACATATTGGTAATATGTACGCCTTTGTTCAATGGGATCTACTCGTGCGCGGTTTGCGCCACCTTGGGTATCAAGTGAAATGGGTAATGAATATTACCGATGTCGGTCACATGACCGGTGACAATCTTGGGGCAGCCGATACTGGCGAGGATCGGATGGAAAAACGGGCGAAGGTCGAGGGGATTTCGGTTTGGCATATTGCTGACAAGTATACCGCGCAGTTTTTGGATAGCATTGATAAATTAAATATTAAACGACCCGATGTTTTGTGCCGAGCAACCGACAACATTGATGCGCAGATTGATCTGATCAAAAAAATTGAAGAAAAAGGTTTCGCCTATAAAACAAAGACGGGTTTGGTCTTCGATACTTCAAAATTTAAAGATTATGCCAAGTTTGCTAAATTGGACTTGAAAAAGCAGGTTAAGCGTGAGGACGTTGCCGATGATCCCGAAAAGAAAAACCCCTGGGATTTCTTTTTATGGGTGACAGGTCATCCCGAGCATATTATGAAATGGGACAGCCCTTGGGGAGCTGGTTATCCGGGTTGGCATATTGAATGTACCGCGATGTCGACAAAATTTCTTGGCAGTAATTTTGATATTCATACAGGTGGAATTGAACATATTGGAATTCATCATACTAACGAAATTGCACAGGGGTATGCTGCGTTTGGGAAAAGCACGGCCAACTTTTGGCTTCATAATGCCTGGTTGTTGGGTAAAAAAGGTGAGAAATTAAGTAAAAGTCTTGGCAATATCGTGACCGTTTCGGAGCTGGTCGAAAAGGGTTACGATCCAATGGCTTTTCGCTATTTAATTTTGAACTCACACTACCGAAAAGGTTTGAATTTTTCTTACGAGGCTTTGGATTCTGCGACGGCCGCACTTAACAATTTAAGAAGCATTATTTCGAATTTGCGGACAAATCGCGAAAGAACATCGCTTTCTGAAGGTAAGCTGGAAAAAGTCGATAAGTATACAAAAAGTTTTTCAGATGCGCTTAGCAACGATTTGAACACCCCTGAAGCTTTGGCGACTTTATGGAGTGTGGTTAAAAGCAATATCCCGGCAAACGATAAATACGAATTGGTCTTGGATTTTGACACGGTTTTGGGACTAAAACTGGCCGAGGTAACGACAGAAAAAATTGAGATTCCGCAACAGATACTGGAGTTGGCACAAAAGCGGGAGCAACTTCGAAAAGAAGGAAAGTACCAAGAAGCTGATGACATCAGAAAGAAAATCGAAGGAAAAGGTTACACTTTAATTGATAGCAAAAAGGGAAGTACGATCAAATTTTCTAATTAACCTAATTGACCTAAACAATACTCAATTGCCAAATATAAAGTTAACATAATATATGTTTATGTTTTGGAATTTAAAACATTGGGATTTGTTTAGAAATTAGAGCAATTAGAAACTCTTAAATATTTGTTTCCTGCCATGAATAAAAAACTTGCAATTATTTCAACTTCACTTGTGGCTGTTGTTGTTTTCGCTTCGGCCTTTTTTTATTTTTTTGAAAGACTTGGT
>Ga0209210_1000428_pt1 | contig 44799 bp, 54 predicted proteins | sample RifGroA1_FD_183991 | JGI IMG/M metagenome (GOLD analysis project Ga0209210, IMG submission 183991) | Contaminated groundwater microbial communities from Rifle, Colorado, USA - Rifle Groundwater A1 (SPAdes) (version 2) | ecosystem: Environmental > Aquatic > Deep subsurface > Groundwater >...
CCCTCCAAGTATTCGGGCAGGTGGCGGGACTAATGCGGACTCGGTTTTGCGAAAACTATTTTTTGGGGAAAGGATTTCGCAAAACACTCGGCTACTCTTTTTTGAATTCGGATGTCGCAAGCGGAGGAGGGGAGGTTGGGGGGTGTCTTTTCAGAAACTTGGCGGTAAAACCGCCAAGTGAATAGAAATGAGAAAGAATAAAACCAAAAATACTTTTGCGCGACGTCGCGCAAAAGTATTTTTGGAAATATTGGAAATAATAGCGCTGAAAACTAATTTTTTTTGGGAAACTTGTCTTTGTAAAGTTTTACCCCTCTTAAAAAAGCTTTTTCGGCTTCTTTTCGCCTCTTAAAACTGTTTACTTTGACCTCTTTGCCCTGCACTTTTTTGTAGGTTGAGTAAAAATGTTCCATTTCTTTGATCGTGTGTTCGTTTATGTCAGACAAGTCTTTGACATCATTCCAGCGAGGGTCGTCAACGGGAACGGCGATGATTTTATCGTCATTGTCGCCGTCATCAGTCATACTCATAATCGCGACAGCTCTGGATCTCACGAGGACTCCAGGATGAAGAGGGTGGGTGGTGAGAAGAATTACATCCAAAGCGTCGCCGTCGTCCCAAAGCGTCTGCGGAACAAAGCCGTAATCAAACGGGAAATCTTGAGCGGTGTGAGCGACTCTATCAAGCGCGATAATGCCGGTGCTTTTGTCTATCTCATATTTATTTTTAGAACCTTTGTTTATCTCAACGATTACATTCATTTTGGAAGATTCTCCCGGGGATATGTCGTGCAATAAATTCATATTTTTATTATTTTAATTGAGTTTAATTTTTTTTATTTGGAATCTTTTTTACCAAGAGTCAGATTAACATTCTCTCCGTCAGCCGAAGCCACATTGGCTTCTTTCATAGACTGAATATCCAGTTTCCAGGAAGTAAGCTTTGCCGCCAAGCGCACATTTTGCCCTCCTTTGCCGATCGCGAGGGATAGCTGGTCTTCCGAAACTTCAACCGAAGCTTTTTTCTCCTCTTCGTTGATTGAAACGCTGATAATTTTGGCTGGAGAAAGCGCATCCTCTATAAATTTTTTCGGATCAGCCGACCATTCTATTATGTCTATTTTTTCTCCGCCAAGCTCGCTCATAACCGTTCCAACCCGAACGCCTCTTTGTCCCACCATTGACCCGACCGGATCAATGTGCTCGTCGCGGGAAACGACCGCAATCTTTGAGCGCGATCCGGCTTCTCTGGCAATCGCTTTTATTTCAACCGTTCCGCTCGCGACTTCCGGAGATTCCATTTTAAACAATTCCTGGATGAATTTAGGGTGAGATCGCGACAATTTCAAAAATATTCCTCTTGGAGTTTCTTCCACTTTGTAAAGATAAGCGCGGACTCGCTCGCCTTGCTTGTATCTTTCGCCCGGAATCTGTTCTTCAAAAGGAAGAATCGCGGTGGCTCTGCCCATATCTATAAAAATGTTTCCTCTTTCAATCCTCTGAACCGTGCCGCTTACGATTTCTCCTTCTCTCTTGCCGTATTCGTTCAACACGGAAACTTTTTCCGCTTCTCTCATCTTCTGAATGATGACCTGCTTGGCTGTCTGAGCCGATATTCTGCCGAAATCATCCTTCATTTCAAGAGGGAAGATCATCTCGTCGCCCAAATTCACGTCTTTTTTGATTTTTTTCGCGTCCTCAAGGAGAATATGATGTTCCGAATTAAAATAAACTTTCTCGCCTTCGTCGTCCGCGTCGCTCGCCTCCATTTCAACTCCCTCGCCATTTTTGCTCATAATCACCTGCGATTCGTCAACGACGATTTTAACCTGATTGAATTCAGTCTTGCCGGTATTTATGTCAAACTTCGCGCGGATAATCTGCCCTTTTTTGCCGTACTCTTTCTTATAGGCGGTCGCCAAGGCCAGCTCAATGGCTTCAATCATTTTTTCACGAGGTATTCCTCGCTCTTCCTGCAACTGTTCCAAAACCGAATTTATTACTTTTAGATCAAACATAATTTTAATATTTTTTTAAAAAATGAAGTTCGCTTTCGGCGAACTTCAGCTCAAACTTGACCATAATAGCTTATATCAATAAAAAAAATTTGTCAAATTCGGCTAATTATTGTGAAATGGTTTCTCATCAAATTATATTTGCGAGCTGTTTTTATATTTATCTGTTATAATAACCAAAACATATTTTGTCAGAAATTAAATCGGGATATTTGAATCTCGCGGGAAATTATTCAAAAATTCAATCATAAGATGCGCATTGAGGAAAAAAAATTAAAAGAATTTATTTTGGACTCGGGGCTTGTGTCGCGAGCCGATTATGAAAATACCGAAAATGAAATCAAGAAAAGCGGTCTGAATATAGAGAAGATATTGATAAGCAAAGGCTTCATAACCGATGATAATTTACAGCACATCAAGGCCTACATTTTAGGCATCCCGTTTGTTGACCTGAAAGGACAGAAAATAGATTTTGAAACATTGTCAATGATACCGGAGCCGATCGCCAGAAAAAACAACATCGTCGCTTTCAACAAGAAAGGCGACTCTTTGGAAGTGGCGATGTTGAACGCCGACGATCTCGCCGCGATTGAATTCGTCAAGAAAAAAGTCGGACTTAAAATTTTACCCAGACTTACGGACAGTAATTCAATCAAAAGCGTAATTTTGCAATATCAAAAAAGCCTCAAAGCCGAGTTTGGCGACTTCATACAAAAAGAAGCGCTTTCTCTTAAAACATTGGCTGAAGATTCAGAGGGGATCGGTGGAGGGCAGGAGGGAGATTTAAAGAAGATGGCCGAAGAAATGCCGGTTGTCCGCATAGTGGATACTCTTTTGAAGCACGCCATAATTCAGAACGCTTCAGACATACACATTGAACGGCTTGAAAACGAAGTTTTGGTCAGATACAGGATTGACGGCATTCTTCATGACGCGATGGTTCTGCCGAAAAATGTCGGCGAGAGCATTACCGCCAGAATAAAAGTCCTTTCCAGTCTGAAATTGGATGAAAAAAGATTGCCTCAAGACGGCCGTTTCAAGGTTGAAATGAATAAAGAAAAAGTTTCTTTCAGAGTTTCCATTATTCCAACGCATTTCGGAGAAAAAACGGTTATGAGACTTTTGAAGGAAGATGTTTCCGGCTTCACTCTTGAGAGCATCGGATTTCACGGCGAAGGGCTTGAGAGAATTCACTACGCGACCAAACAAGCCAATGGAATGATACTTACCACCGGACCGACAGGCTCCGGCAAGACCACGACTCTCTATACGATATTGGATATTCTGAACACTCCCGATGTCAACATTTCCACCATTGAGGACCCGATTGAATATCAGATGTCAAGAATCAATCAAACTCAAGTAAAACCGGAAATAGGCTTTACATTTTCCAATGGTCTGAGGTCTCTTGTCAGACAGGACCCGGATATAATAATGGTGGGAGAAATCAGAGACAATGAGACCGCTTCGCTCGCTGTAAACGCGGCGCTTACCGGACACCTTGTCTTGTCAACGCTCCACACGAATTCCGCTGCGGGAGCGGTGCCCCGTTTGATTGATATGAAAATAGAGCCGTTTCTTTTGGTTTCAACCATCAATGTCATCGTCGCTCAGCGTCTGGTGAGAAAGTTGTGTTCGGTGAAAGAAAAATATTCTCTCTCAAAGGCCGAATTGGCGTCCCTTAAAAAGACTGTTGATATAGATCGCGTGCTCGGATTTCTGAAAGAAGAAAAAATCGTAAGCGGAAAAGACTCGTGGGAAACTATTTCTTTTTATAAGCCCAAAGCTTCTCCGGAATGCGCGGACGGCTACAGCGGCCGCGCGGGAATACACGAAGTTCTTAAGATATCCACCGCCATAAGAGATTTGATTGTGAAAGGCGGGACGGATGAAGAGATTGAAAAGCAAGCGAGGGAGGAAGGAATGATGACAATGATTGAGGACGGCATTTTCAAAGCCGCTCAAGGCGTGACGACGATAGAAGAGGTTTTGAGGGTGGTGACGGAATAATTTCTAATTACTAATTACTAATTTCTAATTAATCTTGAATTACGAAATGCAAAAAATTTATAGGTCTATTGAGCAAAACATTTAAAAAAACAAATAGCTTTTGCGACCTGATGACCTGAATTTTTGCATTTCGTAATTCGGAGAAATTAGGAATTGATTCCTGTTCTTAAAATCTAAAACCTGTCTCTATTAACTTCTGTTTCCAAAAAATGATATAATTATAAAAATAAAGTATGCCCAAATTCAACTTTAAGGCCTTGAAACCGTCGGGGGAAACATACGAAGCGTCTCGGGAATCCGCTGACAAATTTTCCCTTTATCGGGAAGTCAAGAACGAAGGAGATACGGTGGTAGATGTTTCCGAAGCGAAAACGGGAAGAAATATTTTAATTTCAACGGCGCTTGCCGTTTTTGGTCGCGTGACAGCGCATGAAAAAGTGGTCTTTGCCAAAAATCTCGGAGCGATGCTCGGCGCCGGACTTTCGCTATCGCGCGCGTTATCCATAATAGAAAGACAAACTAAAAATAAGGGGCTGAAAAAAATCACGGCTTCATTGAGCGAAAGCGTGAGTCACGGCAAGACTTTAAGCGAAGCGATGAAAGATCACCCCCAAGTGTTTTCCAAACTTCTCGTGTCAATGGTCGGGGCGGGAGAGGAAAGCGGCAGTTTGGCTGAATCCCTGACTATCGTAAGCGTTCAGATGGACAATATGTATAAATTGCAAAAAAAAGTGAAAGGGGCAATGCTGTATCCGGCGGTAATCATTGTCGTGATGTTTATTATCGGGATACTTATGCTGATTTATGTTATTCCCGGACTGACTAAAACTTTCAAAGAGGCCAATGTTGAGCTTCCGATGAGCACCAAAGCCGTGATTTTTATAAGTGATTTTCTCGGAAATAACGCCATAACGGCATTTATGGGAACAGTCTTGGCGGTCGGAATTTTATACGGGTGGACGCGGACGAAAAAAGGGAAAAGATTCCTTGATTTTTTGACGCTTCGTTTGCCCATTATTTCCGGCATAATCAAAGAAACCAATTCCGCGAGGACTTCCCGAACTTTGTCTTCTCTTCTATCTGCCGGCGTTCCGGTCGCCCAAGCGCTAAGTATCACCGGTGATGTAATCCAGAATTCTTATTATAAAGAGGTGCTGAAAGAATCCGAAGAGAGCGTGGAAAAAGGCGATAGCATCTCCAGTGTTTTCGTTAAGAATGACCGTCTCTATCCCATTTTTGTTGGAGAGATGATAAATGTGGGGGAAGAAACGGGGAATATGTCAAAGATGCTTATGGAAGTCGCTTTATTTTATGAAAATGAAGTAAGCCAAAAGACGAAAGATATGTCCACGATAATTGAACCGTTTCTTATGGTATTTATCGGGGCGGTCGTGGGATTCTTCGCCATATCAATGATAACCCCGATGTATTCAATAATGAATAATATTTAATAAAATTTTTGCATCCGATTGCATAAGTTTTATACAAAAATGTCATTTAATAAAAACCTAAAATCTGTCGGCTTCCCCCTACAACCTACAACCTACAACCTACAACCTTCTCGGGGCTTTACCGCGGTGGAATTTCTCATCGCTCTGTCAATATTAGCTATTTTGACGGCAATAATATTCACATAATGAAGCGCTTTCAGGGGTGGCAAAGCCCTGCAAATAGTCTCCGAAGACATTCTTTCTTTGTTGGATGAGGCGAGAGGCAATACTTTGTCGGCGAAAGATTCTTACGCTTACGGGACGCATTTTGAATTCTCAAGAATAGTTCTTTTTCGCGGAGCGACTTATTCAAGCTCCGACACCAATAACAAGACCGTTCTTATTGACGGGGCGGTTGAGATCTCAAACATATCGCTTGCAGGAGGAGGGCAAAACGCGCTATTTCAGCGGCTTACCGGAAAAACAAGCCAAAGTGGAACAATCACGATTCGCCTAAAATCAGATAATTCAAAGACAAAAACAATTACCATAGAAGCAAGTGGCGTAGCGAGTTCTAATTGACTTTGAGTACCCCAAATTACGAAATGCAAAAATTCAGGTCCTCGGGTCGCAAAAGCTATTTGTTTTTATCCGTCGGCTGACGGATTGCTCAATAGACCTATAAATTTTTGCGTTTCATATTTGGGATCAATTAGGAATTAAAATTACGCTGACTGTCATTCTCTTAACCTACTACCTAAAACCTAAAACCTACAACCTTCTTTTGGCGCATTGACTTTAAAAAACGATTTGCTATTATTGCAGTTATCGCTTTTTTGCGCTTTTCTTGCCTGCAAGCAGGCAAGTTTGTTTGGTTTTTAGTAAACAAAAAAGTCGAAATTTTATTAAGCACGCTGAATTTTTTTGAAAAATTTTCAGCTTAATCAAAAAGTTATTTAGTTGCATAAGCTGGGCAAAAGTTCTCGCGCGCCCCGCTTATATAATTATAAAACACAAATATTATGGTAGAATTTATTAGATCAAAGCCTCATGTCAATGTCGGCACAATCGGCCATGTAGACCATGGAAAGACAACGCTTACCGCGGCGATTCTTAATGTTTTGCATCGCGCCGGCAAGGAAGTCAAATTAAGAGGAGTGAATGAAATTGACTCCGCCCCGGAGGAAAGAGAGAGAGGAATCACTATCGCCCTCTCTCATAATGAGTATTCAACGGATAAAAGACACTACGCTCACATAGACGCTCCGGGACACGCCGATTACATCAAGAATATGATCACCGGCGCGGCTCAAATGGACGGAGCGATTCTTGTCGTAGCCGCCACTGACGGCGCTATGCCCCAGACTAGAGAGCATGTTCTTCTTGCGAAGCAAGTCGGTGTGCCTAAGATTATAGTTTTCCTCAACAAGTGCGATATGGTTGACGACAAAGATATGATTGACCTTGTGGAAGCGGAAATCAGAGAACTTCTTGCAAAACAAGGGTTTGATGAAAACGCTCCCGTTATTCGCGGTTCCGCCCTTAAAGCTCTTGAAGCCACGGGGATTGACGATGAATGGTCAAAGAAAATACTTGAACTTGCCGATACTCTTGACAATTACATTCCGGTGCCAAAGCGAGAGATTGACAAACCTTTTCTTATGCCTATTGAAGACATCTTCTCAATTGAAGGAAGGGGAACTGTCATCACCGGCAGAATAGAAAGAGGCACGGTTAAGGTTGGCGAGGATGTTGAAATCGTGGGAATCAAGCCTACATCAAAGACGACAGTGACGGGAATTGAAATGTTCAATAAGTCCCTGCAAGAAGGACAAGCGGGAGACAATGCCGGCATTCTTCTTAGAGGAACAAGAAAAGAAGATGTCCACAGAGGCCAAGTTGTCGCCAAGCCTGGTTCCGTCACACCTCACACGGATTTTGAATCCGAAGTCTATATTTTAAAGAAAGAGGAAGGAGGAAGACACACTCCGTTCTTCAATGGCTACAAACCGCAGTTTTACATCAGAACAACCGATGTTACCGGAGAAGTTACTCTTCCTGAAAAAGTTGAAATGGTTATGCCGGGAGACACGATTACTTTCAAAGTGAAGCTTGTGGCTCCTGTCGCCCTTGAAGAGAAACAGAGGTTTGCCATAAGAGAAGGAGGCAAGACTGTGGGCGCGGGTGTTGTAACGAAGATTATCGCTTAATAAATAAGATGCCTCTAGCAAAAGAAAAAACGACGAAAAGCAAAAAAGCGCCTAGTCGTGGCAAAGCCGCGAAGTCGGCCACCAAAGCGGAATCAATTTCAAAGTTAAGAATCAGGGTAAGCGCTTATGAGAGCAAGATTCTTGACGCTTCCGTAAGGCAGATTGTTGATACGGCTATCCGATATGATGTCAAAGTCCTTGGACCGATACCTCTTCCGACTGAAATAAAGAAGTATACGGTCAACAGAGCATCTTTCGTCTACAAAAACGCGCGAGAACAATTTGAGATGAGGATGCACAAAAGACTTATTGACATTATCAATCCATCGCCTAAAGTGATTGAAGCGCTTACTAATTTAAGTCTTCCATCGGGAGTTAAGATAGATGTGAAGATGATGTAAAAGAAGGTTGTAGGTTTTAGGTAGTAGGTTGTAGGAAAGATAAAAATTTCTGAAAAACCTACAACCTTCTGCAAAACCTACCACCTATAACCTAAACTATGAAATTCATTCTGGGAGAAAAAAAGAATATGAGTCAAATTTTTGACGAAAAAGGGAACGCTCATCCCGTGACTATTCTTAGTGCTGGTCCAGTTGTCGTTACTCAAGTCAAAACTAAAGAGAAAGACGGTTATGAAGCCGTCCAAATTGGATATGGAGAAAAAAAGGCGAAGAACATAAACAAAGCTATTACGGGACATCTTAAAGGCTTGGGCAATTTCAGATTTTTGAGAGAGTTTAAGATTGAGGATGTTAAAGAAGCATCGGGCATTAAAGTCGGCGACAAATTTGGCCTCTCTGTCTTTAAAGCAGGAGACAATATAACCGTTTCATCCGTCAGTAAAGGGAAAGGATTTCAGGGTGTGGTCAAAAGGCACGGTTTCAGGGGCGGACCGAGAAGCCACGGTCAGAAACATTCCGAAAGAGAGCCGGGTTCCATAAGCCAGGGTTTGAGAACATCAATAAGAAGCGGAATGAGAATGGCTGGACGAATGGGGGGTGATCGTGTTACAGTCAAAAATCTGAAAGTGATGCAGATTGACCCGCAAAATAATGTTCTGCTTTTAAAAGGCGCAGTGCCCGGCAGACGCGGGACGATGGTGGAGATAAGGGGGTAGAAGAAGGTTGTAGGTTTTAGGTAGTAGGTTGTAGGGAAGAAATTAATTTTTTAATCTAAAACCTAATCACTGGCACCTAAAACCTACAACCTTCTGCAAAACCTACCACCTACCACCTACCACCTAAAACCTAAACAAATGGAAGCATTAATTTACAATCAAAAAGGAGAAGAAGCCGGCAAGATAAAATTGCCGGAGGCTGTATTCGGCTTGCCTAAGAATGACGACCTTGTTCATCAGGTTGTAGTGTCAATGCAATCTAATTTGAGAACACCTGTGGCGCACACTAAAGGCAGAGGCGATGTGAGAGGAGGAGGCAAGAAGCCGTGGCAACAGAAAGGAACCGGCCGAGCCAGACACGGATCAATCCGCTCTCCGCTGTGGAGAGGAGGAGGAGTCACTCACGGACCTATCAAAGATAAGAACTACGAGAAGAAGATAAACAAAAAGATGAAAGCAAAGGCGCTTTACACTATCCTCTCTCAAAAGATGCGCGACAATGAAATATTGTTTGTGGACAATTTCTCGTTCATAAAACCAAAAACACAAGAAGCAGTCAGCGCGATGAAATCTCTTTCCAAGATAAAAGAATTTAAAAATATTATCTCAAAGAAGAACAATGCCGCTTATCTGGCTTTGGGCAAAAAAGATTTGAACACGGCTAAAAGTTTCGCTAATTTAAGCAACATTAAAATTGATGATGTGAAAAATCTCAATCCTATGGATGTGGTAAATTACAAATATTTGATAATTGAACAGCCGGAAGAGTCGGTGAAATTTATACAAGGGAAGCTTGAGAAAAAAGTCTTAAAGTAATTTCAATTTTTATATAAAAATATGGCGATTTTAGGAACAAAAAAGAATACAAAAGAAAAAGCGGAAAAAACGCTCTCCAAAGAAGTTGTTGTTGCCGAAAAAATAAATAAAGAAAACAGCTCGTCAATCGGCTCTTCTTATAATTCAGCTAATTCCGCTATTTTAAGGCCTAGAATTACGGAGAAATCAGGCGACGCGTCTCAAAAACTGAATGCTTATACTTTTGAGATCAGCCGCTCTGCATCCAAAAATGAGGTCGCTAAAGCGATTAAAGAATTATATAAAGTTGCGCCGGTCAAAGTTAACATAACTAATCTTCCTCGTAAAAGAATTTTCTCGCGCGGAAAGAAAGGCTGGAGCGGCGGTGTAAAAAAAGCGGTGGTTTATCTGAAGAAAGATGACAAGATAGAATTTATATAACATATTATGAATTATGAAACACTATAGACCCACAACCAAATCAAGGAGGCATATGTCCACCATTTCCTACAGGAAAATTATTACAGCCAAAGACCCTCACAAAGCCTTGACCAGTGGCTTTAAGCGCTCTGTCGGCAGAAATAGCTTCGGACGGCTTACTACCCGCCACAAAGGAGGCGGACACAAACGGCTCTATCGAGATGTTGATTTTAAATATGAAAAGTTCAATGTTCCCGCCAAAGTTTTGACTATTGAATACGACCCGAATAGGTCTGGCTTTATAGCGCTCGTTTGTTATAAAGACGGAGAAAAAAGATACGCCCTTCTTCCAAAATCTGTGAAAGTCGGCGACGAATTTGTCGTCTCTGAAAACGCCGAAGTGAAAATCGGCAACAGATTGCCTCTCCGAAAAATACCCGTCGGCACATTTGTCTACAATGTGGAGTTAAAGCCAAAAGGCGGGGCGAAACTCGGCAGATCAGCGGGCAATTACGCTGAAGTCGTGGCGCAGGATGCCGGACACACGGATTTGAAACTTCCGTCTTCGGAAGTTAGAAAAGTTCTTGATACTTGCTGGGCGTCAATCGGAGAAGTTTCAAATGATGAAAACAGATTGGTCAATATCGGCAAGGCCGGACGAAGCCGATGGCTTGGAATCAGGCCTACTGTAAGAGGAACAGCTATGAACGCGGTTGACCACCCATACGGAGGAGGCGAAGGCAGGCAAGGAAGAGGCACAAGAAGAGCCAAAACCCGCTGGGGCAAGCCTGTCGGCAAGGGCCAAAAGTCCAGATACCCTAAGAAATACTCAAACTATCTCATTGTTTCCAGAAGAAAGGTGGGGAAGAAAAGAGAATAAAAAGTTTGTAAAGTTTATCAAGTTATAAAGTTGGGATAAAATAGAAATTGCTACCCTTGTTCTGTTTATGGTTTTATGACCCCATTCTAAATTTTTGACTCTAAAATTTTTTTGCAGTTTATTATGGCTGTGCTAGAATATAACAACTTTTAAAAGTTTTGTTATGGTTGAGCAAAAAACAATTGATTATATAAGAGAGAATTTAGCAACAGGTAAATCAAAGGAGGATATTTATAAGGATTTGCTTGCGCAAGGACAAACAATAGACGCTATTAACGAGGGTTTTTCTTTGTCGGTCCAAGAATACCGAAAAGAAGACTCTAAAAAAAGGATTACAACTATTATGGCTGTTATCGGCGCCATTCTTGTCGGAGCCGGCATTTTTTCGTTTGTCGCGGCTAATTGGCAGGAGATTGGAAAGTTTTATAAAATTCTGATTATTTTATGCTCTATGCTGTCTAGTTATTACGGAGGGTGGATATTAAAAGAAAAATATCATAGGATAAAAACCGGAGAAGCCTTGATTTTATTGGGTTCAATAATCTACGGCGCTGGAATTTTCTTGATAGGCCAAATGTTTAATGTAAGGGCTAATTGGCCGGACGCTTTTATTTTGTGGATGTTCGGCTTGCTTGCTTTAGGGCTGGCGTTAGATTCTTTTGTTGTTTTTTATTTTGCTGTTCTCGTGGGGTTTGTGGCGATTGTCGGCCATCCTTTTGATATTTTTAATAACTTCGCGGAAGACAGGTTTTTGTTTACTTCTTCTGTTGTGTTGCTAACCGCCACGATCATTACTTTTATTTTTGGAATTATTTTCTACAAAAAAACAGTTCCAAGAGATATTTATTAAAGATATGGATATTGAAATCTTAATAATCATAGCAATAATTATTGCGCTAGGTGTCATTGCGGGTTTTGGCATGCTTGTATGGCGTATTTTTAGAAGAAAAACAATATCATCCGGTTCTAATCTCAGAATCAGTTTTTCTTCAGAAGAAACATTAAGTCAACTATTTTTTCTTTTATTCGTATTTTTTTTGGCGATTACCGTCATGTCTTTTAACCGCAATTTGGGGAATGTTATAGAATGGCCTCTTGTAATCCTCTCATCTTCTTTTATCAGTATTTTTCTTTCCTATCGATTTAAGGGCATATTGCTTCTTCCTGTCGGTTTGATCGGACTATTTTCTTGGTGGTTTTTAAAAGCTTCAGAATGGATCAGTTTTGAAAGTTCGATAGATATGGACATAAAAGATTTGTCGCTGTTTTCCTTGCCTTTGCTTTTTAGTTTGTTTCTTTATGTTGTCGGTTCAATGCACGGACAAAATAGAAAATTTGAAAGATACGCAGCGGTTTATAATGTCCTGCCTGTTATTGCCATCACGGTCGCTCTGTTTTTTGTCTCTACAGAGTTTGGCATAGAAGCTTTACAGGAAATGACAGAAGGGTCGGATATTTTTAATTCAGGGCAATTATCTCTTTCTTATATTTTGGGAGGGGTGATTTTTATAGTTGGTGTTTTTTATTCTCTGGGGAAAAATATTGTTAAGCCAATTGAAGGGGCAGCGTTGTTCATATACGGAGCTGTTTTTGGGCTTTCTGTATTTTTGCCGGATATGAGCGCGAATGGACAAAATCTTTATTTAGCCGCTTTTTTCAATATTTTTTTACTGATTCATTTGGTGGTCATGCTTTTTACCGGTTATTTGAAGAAAAAAGACTGGTTTATTAACCTAGGATCTTTTTCTCTCTTTGTTTTTATTATTGTTAAATATTTTGATTGGGCTTTTGATTTTTTGGACAAAAGTATCTTTTTTATCAGTGCCGGAATTTTGCTTCTCGTTTTAGGTTGGTTTATAGAGAAAGGAAGAAGGTATATGCTTTCTTCAAGTAATATGACCATTTAATATTTTATGATTAATTCAAAAAAGAACAAATTCATAATCGCAATTGCCATCCAAACGGCTATTCTTTTTTTCATCATTCTGTTTAAATTGCTGATTTTGAGCGGAGGTGAGGAAGTTTTTCTAAAAATTAGGCCGGTTGATCCGCGAGATCCGTTTAGGGGTGACTATATAACATTTCAATACGACATTTCTCGAATAAAGGGAAGTTTTTTTGATTCGTCAGAAAAGATTAAGTACGGGGATAAAATTTACATCCCTTTGTTAAAACGAAAAAATTATCATGTCGTCACTAACCGCATTAGCAAAAACAAACCGGATACGGGCATATTTATAAAAGGCGCAGTGAACGATATTAGACAGAAAGGTGATTCACTTGATGAAGTTTTTGTTTCGTACGGAATTGAAGAATATTTCATTCCGGAAAATTCCGGAAGAAATGTAAATTTTAATGGACAAAATACTTTTGCCAAGGTTGTTTTGGATAAAAACGGAAATGCGGTTCTAAAAAATGTGTATGTGAACGGAAAATTATGGCCGCCCAAAGATACTCCCAAAAAGTCGATTGAAAAGCCCTTATCTTCTGATGACGAAGATTTTGGAATTATGATTTTAGAAGAGAATGACGATGAGCCGGAAGTTAATTTAAGAGAAGAAAAAATTTCTTCTCTAGATAAAATAGTTGACCCTTCCGGTCTCTATCAGTTTGCAAAAATTGATGGCTGGCGTATCAGGAGTTCCGTTGTCGCCCCCGGAAATGTGCCATTGGGCGGGCAGGTGTCCCAACTCATTCTGGAAACCGAAGATTTTCGTTCCCATATGGTTAATAATGATGGTTTTTCACGAAAAAAATATGACAGCGGAGCAACACTAAATATAACGGTTATAAAAGGCAATCGAGAAATTGATCATGGCAATGCCAATATTTTTGAAACTTCAAAATTTAATTTCAGAGGAGGAGTGGACGGCGAATATCATCGTTTTTCAGAACCAACTTTTTTGGGGCAACTAAGAGATGTTCATATCAACCGACAAAGCAATTACTATGTCATTAGATTTGCTTATGATACTGAAAGTTACCCTGAAGGAGAAAAAGTATTCAAGCAGTTGCTTGATTCTTTTACATTAACAAATAATTAGCCAAAAATTTGACTTTGTTTCGCGTTTTGGTAGTATGTTTAAACAAGCTTGCGCAAAGCTTTTTTAATTGTTCGGTGATATTCCGCAAAGAAATAAATTTTATAAAAAATGGCGAGATCGCTTAAAAAAGGACCATATGTTGATGAAAAACTTCTAAAGAAAATAGAAGGCAGACGCCCTATTGAAACGGGTACCATCAAGACATGGGCGAGAAGAAGTCAGATATCGCCTGAAATGGTGGGATTCACTTTCGGAGTCCACAACGGCAGACAGCATCTTGAAGTGCTTGTGAGCGAGGAGATGGTGGGACACAGGCTCGGCGAATTTTCTCACACCAAGAAATTCTTGAGACACGGAGGAAAGATGCAGAAAGAGCTTGACCAAAAGAAGAAAGAGGCGGAAATAACCGCGGCGAAGTCCGCCAAGACTGCCGTTGAAACTAAAAAATAATCTATGATAACGGCTAAACTCAACAATTACAGGCAGTCGCCAAGAAAAGTCAGGCTTATCGCCAATCTTGTCAAAGGCAAGAAAGTAGATGACGCGCTGGATATTTTGAATTTCGCGGGAAAGAGAGCCTCTCTGCCTTTGAAGACTTTGATTGAGTCGGCAATTTCAAACGCCAAGAATAATTTTAATTTGGACAAAGAATCGCTTTTCATCAAAGAATTCAGAGTTGATGGTGGCGCTATTTTATACAGAAGAATGCCTCGCGCGCGCGGCACGGCTTATCCTATCAGGAAGAGGACAAGCCATGTCAGCCTTGAACTTGAATCCAGAGAGATTAAGGAGGTTAAATCTTCAAAAACAAAAAAAGGCAAAATTTCCGAAAAGAAGGAAAAAGCCACTGATATTAAATAATTATTATGACACACATAGTCCACCCATATTCTCACAGGCTAGGAATTATAAGAGATTGGAAATCTCGCTGGTTTTCCGTTGACAAGAAATACAGGGAATTTTTGAAAGGAGACATAATGCTCCGCGAGTATTTGGAAAAGAAATTAAGAGGTTTTTATGTCGGCTCCATAGAGATTGAAAGAAACGAAAAATCGTTCAGGCTTATCATAAAGACCGCCAGACCCGGAATGATAATCGGGAGAAGTGGCGATGGCGCGGAAAAATTGCGAAACGACATATTGAAATTTATGACCAAGCGCAAATTGCCGCTCGGCAAAGATTTCAAGATGGACATTGAAGAAATAAGGTCGCCGGAGTCAAACGCGGCCGTAGTTGCCGATATGGTCGCCGAAGGCCTTGAAAAGAGAATGCCTTTCAGGAGGGTCATAAAGCAAACCATAGATAAAGTGATGGCAAATCGCGATGTCAAGGGAGTCAAAATTTTCTTGGGAGGAAGGCTTGGCGGAGCCGAAATGGCCAGAAATGAAGAATTGAAAAAAGGCCGAATCCCGCTTCAGACACTAAGGGCAGATGTTGATTTTGCCAGAGAAAAAGCCCATATGACTTACGGAGACATAGGCATAAAAGTCTGGATATATAAAGGCGATATTTTTGCCGACAAAGGTCATAAGAAATAATTATTTTCACTAAAATGTTATTCCCAAAAAAAGTAAAATACAGAAAATCTCACACGAGACGGGAGCATCCCGACAAGATAGGCAATGAAACGCGCGGCACTTATGTGGCTTTTGGGTCATTCGGGCTCAAAGCGGTTTCGGCCGGACGAATCAGGGCCAACACCATTGAAGCCGCCAGAAAGGCCATATCTCGCTCCGTGAGCAAGACTGGCAAGATGTGGACGCGTATTTTCCCCGACAAGCCCTATACTCAGAAACCTGCCGAAGTAAAGATGGGCAAGGGTAAGGGCGATCTTCAAGGCTACGAGGCCATCGTGAGACCGGGAAGAATCATATTTGAAATTGACGGCGTGGATGAAGCTGTCGCGAGAGAAGCTTTGAGAAAAGGCGGCACAAAGCTTCCGGTGAAAACGAGAGTTGTCAGCCGACATATTTAATCAAGTAAAAGATAAGCGATTAACATTGAATTTTAATTTGATTAGTGCTAGATTACGGATTGCGATAAAAAAATGTCAGAATACAAAAATAAAACAGAAAAAGAGATAGTCAAGCTTCTAAACGACAAAAGAGAAGCTTTGAAAAATTATCGCTTTGCCGTTTCCGGCAGTAAGACGCGCAACGTGAGAGATGGCCGAAACACAAGAAAAGAAATTGCGCGGCTTATGACGGAGCTTTCGGGCAGACGAAAAAGGTTGTAGGTTTTAGGTGGTAGGTAAAAAGATGAAAAAAGAAAACGAACAGAAAAATATCGCCGATGTGAAGAAAATAAAAATATTTTCGGGTAAGGTCGTGTCGGACAAGATGAAAGATACCATTGTCGTTCTCATTGAAAGCTATAAAAAGCATCCTATGTACGGCAAATACATAAAAAGACAAAAGAGATTCAAAGCACACGATGCCGGCAATAAGCATAAAATCGGCGATGTTGTCAGTATTCGGGAGACGAGACCGATATCAAAAGATAAACACTTTGAAGTAATCAGCAAAGAGTGACAATGTTAAAAGATTTTTCCGCCTGAGGCGGATCCTCCACAGGAGGAAGATTTCAGATTTAATTTTTTAGATTTTATGATTCAACCAAGATCCATAGTGAATATAACGGATAATTCCGGAGGAAAAATCGGCAGGATTTTCAAAGTGCTCGGCAGTTCCAAGAAACGCTACGCGAGAATAGGAGACATTGTCGTCTTGTCCGTTCAGAAAGCCGAGCCCAGAAAAGCCATAAAAAAGAAAGATGTGCTTCAGGCGGTGGTAGTGAGACAGAGAAGTCCGTTCAGGCGAAAAGACGGCTCTTACATAAGATTTGACGAAAATGCCGTTGTTATCGTGGAAAAAGGAAAACAGGACCCGATTGCCGGAAGGGTATTCGGGCCGATCCCGAGGGAAATGGCGGAAATGGGGTATCAAAAAATAGCGTCTCTCGCGCCTGAAATAGTTTAAACTTTTATGAAAATGAAAATAAAGAAAAACGATAATGTAATAGTGATTGCCGGTAAGGATAAGGGCAAAACGGGAAAAGTTGTTAAGGCTTTGCCCGATATGAATATGATTGTGGTCGCGGGAGTGAATATGAGGAAAAAACATCAACGGCCACAGAAAAGCGGGCAGAAGGGGCAAATAATTGAGAAGACTTTGCCTATTCATGTCTCCAACGCGATGATTGTGGACCCGTCAACAGGCAAAAGGTCTCGCGTCGGTATGAAAATGGTCGGCGACAGATATGTCCGCGTAAGCAAGAAGAGCGGGAAAGAGATTAGCTAGGAATTAGGTTGTGGGCAGACGAAAAAGGTTGTAGGTTTTAGGTGGTAGGTTGTAGGTGACGGAAAAAACAGAAGGTTGTAGAAAGAGAAGATATTATAATAATAAAATTATGACGAAAGTAAAAGAAAAACAGAATAAAACATTTGAAAGCCTGAGCAAGAAATTCGGCTATGTTAATAAGATGCAAGCGCCCAAAGTTGAGAAGGTGGTCGTGAGCATTGGCATAGGGTCTCTTAAAGACAAAAAGAAAATTGACCTGATCAGCGACAGGCTTCAGAAAATCACGGGACAGAAACCGGCAATCAGGGAATCTAAGAAATCAATCGCCGCTTTCAGAGTGAGGGAAGGCGACCCTGTCGGCTTCCAAGTGACGCTTCGCGGTAAGAGAATGTTTGATTTTTTGGACAAGCTTTTCAATGTCGCTTTGCCAAGAGCCAGAGACTTCAGAGGACTGTCAAGAAAATCAGTGGACGATATGGGCAATTACTCCATAGGACTCAAAGAACATGTCATATTTCCGGAAACTTCGGACGAAGATATCAAAGATGTCTTTGGTATGGCGATTACTATTGTTACCACTGCCAGTGGCAAAGACGAGGCAACGGCATTTTTGGAATATATCGGTTTGCCTCTTAAGAAAGAATAAAGAACCACGAGCATTCTCTTTTAAAAAGAGAATGCTCGCTCCGTCAGTAAAGAGAAAGATGCGCAAAATTAGCCTTTTTCCTTTTAGGGTCTTGATGTTTTAATTGCCCGTCAAATAAGGATCAAGATTCTGAAAGGGAAAATGTTTTTCCCAAGGCAGTTCTTTAAATATTTTTAGAGAGAAAGGGGGTTTATATTTATGGCGGACGGCACAATAAATATTGCGGATGAAGCGGCAGAATGGTTCGACGAGCTCGAGAATATGAAAAAAATCAACTTCTTTCCGTATTTAAAAGCCGATTCGTTTGGAGCGGCAGGGGAGGCGATTGAGCCCAAGAAAGAAAATTGTGCGAGCGGAGATCATTGCGGTCAGTGCTAATATTTTTTTAATTTTTTTTGGAGGTAAATAAAATGTCTCAACCGATGTCTCAACCGATTGAAGGTGGTGTTATAAAAAGGATAATTTATGAGCGCGGACTGCCTTTTATGATTGTTGAGGGGAAGTCTCGCAGTACTAAAGTTTATCTAAACCCTAAGGTTATATCTGATGAATACAGCGACAATTTGGTTAATATGACGATTGTGTCTATGGAGGGCGACTTCTTACCGCAAAATAAGGACTTGTTTTTTCCTTCACGCATAGTGCTTGAGGGAAAAAGCACCCAATTGGACTTTCAACTATCCCTTGTATGAATCAAGTGTTTATAGGCAGATTATTTGTCATTAAAAAATAAATGACAAATAATCTGCCTTTTGTTTTTAAAAATTGACCGATGATTCAATAATTGTTAAAATTACAGGCATAAATATCAATTGGAATACATACAATTGAAAGTCGCACGAATGTCGGGGTCGATCTAGCGATAGTAAATTTATTAACGACAAAGACAAAGTATGACAAATCGCTTTAAGGCTGATATTCTCTAATTGAGTATCCTCTGAAAGCGTTTAAAATCTGTGAGTAAAATATTAATCATTGAAGACGACAATTTTCTTTTAAGCTTGATAGTTGAGAAGTTTACGCAGCTTGGCTTTGTCGCCGAAGCGGCGGCGGATGGAGAAGAAGGGCTGAATAAGATTCTCAACAATAAGTATGATTTAATCCTATTGGATATGATCTTGCCTAAAATGGACGGGTTCAAGGTTCTAGAAGAAATTAAGAAAAATCAATCGCTAAAAAACTTGCCAATAGTTGTCACTTCAAATTTATATGACAAAAATGATATTGACAGGGCTGTTTCTCTGGGAGCCGCGGATTATATAATAAAAGCGTATAATTCTCCCGAAAATATCGTTGATAGGGTAAAGGCCTTTTTACAAAAAAAATAGGATTCGCGCACTAGGCGAAATTCTTCGCTCTAAGCTCCGTTTGTTCCCGCGCAGTAAAAGTTGTAAAGTCCATCAAGTTTATAAAGTTCATAAAGTGGAGAAAGAAAGTAAGAAATAATGTCACACGCTTCATTCGACACTTTACAAAATTCATAACTTTTAACTTGATAACTCGCTTGCGCCTTGAATTTCATCCAAATGCGCAAATCCTAAAATTAAAAAAATAAGACATTAAAATTATGAGCAAATTAAAATCTATTGTTATCGGTGTAATCATTCTTGATTTGATTCTAGTCTTTCCCGTAATGCTTTCTTATAAGAAGGTTGGCGAATGGCTTAAAGTTCGCGTCGCGCAAGGCGGTTCTCCGGAAGTCTTCGTAACCTTATTGGTTGAGATTACTCTTTTGGTCGTGACTGCCGTCATATCTTTTCTTGTTTCAAGAATATTTAAGGGTACAAATTTTCATAGCGCGCTGTATTTGATAGGATGGGGAGTTCTTCTTTACGGTATAGGCGATTCGCACATATTGGCTTGGATGTATACAGGAAAAGAATCCGTCTATCCCGCATTAGGTCCCGCGAGCTCTTCCATAGCCCACGCTTTTGGCGTCGGTTTGGGATTTATATTGGTTATTTTAGGATTATACAAAATAGCCCTGTCTCACAGAAGTGTAACTTCCAATGAGCAAATCGGTTAAGACTAAAATCAGCTGGATTGTTATTGCAGTCCTAGTGTTCGCGCTTGTAAACGCGGCGCTGTTTCACTTTTATCCGGGCAATTTCTCTGTCTTTGCCTATGTTCTTTTTCTGTTTATACCTCTTGCTGCGGCTGTTATAATAATCTTTACCAGATTTTCCCTGTTATTCATCAAGAATGTTGAGGAAGAGAAAGAGGAAAGCTTACTGCTCCAAGAAAGACAGAAAGAAATCGTGGAAAATATGGTGGAGGGTCTCGTGGTGCACAATCTTAACGGCAAAATTCTTACAATGAACGCCGTTGCCGAGCGGTCTTTGGGAATAAGGATGGCTGATGTTAGAGGAAAAACTTCTGACGAGCTCAAGAATTATTCAAATTGGTTCAAAATTTTATTCCAAGATTTGAAAGAAGGGGAAACATTTGAGTATTCCCTCAATAACAAAGACGGACAAGATTTTGATTATCAGATAATTAAAATCACTTTGAACAAAGAAAGGGGCGAAATCTTGAAAATAATCAGGGATATAAGCAGAGCTAAATACTTGGACAGAATGAAGGCGGAGTATGTTACCATAATGTCGCACAAATTTCTGACTCCGCTCACCAATATCAAATGGTCGGCTGATTTCCTGCTTGGCGACAACATTGACCTTCGGAGAAAGGAAGATAATGTAAAAAATATTTTGAATAACGCGGACAAGCTGGTCAAGCTAACTTCGTATCTTCTTAACATAGCGGAAATAGAAGAAGGTCTGTTCGGATATAATTTTGAAAAATTGGACATTGACGCGGTAATAAAAGAAGTTATTCAGAATTATTTCGAAGAAAGCCGTCAGAAGGGGGTGGAAATTATCTACCGCAAGCCGAAAGAAGGTTTTTATTTCGTCAAAGGAGATAAAAGCAGGCTGAATGTGGCGATTTCTAATTATTTGGACAATGCCATAAAGTACACTCCCGATGGGGGCGAAGTGGAAATTTTGTTGGAAGAAAGCGGCAATGAATTGAAGGTTAGCGTGAATGATAATGGCATAGGAATTTCTCCGGAATCCGTTCAATCCCTTTTTTCAAAATTTTTCCGGGACAAGCGCGCGCGGGCGGTGCATACCGAGGGTTCCGGCATCGGGCTTTTTATCGTGAAGAATATCGTTGAACGACACGGCGGTAAAGTCGGCTATTCGGCTGATGGTGGCAAAGGCTCCACTTTCTTTTTGACATTGCCTTTGTATAAAGAACTCTAAAATTACAAAATGCAAAAATTCAGGTCATCGGGTCGCAAAAGCTATTTGTTTTTAAATGTTCTTGCTCAACCAGACCTGAATTTTTGGATTTTGTAATTTAAGGTAAAGAAGATAAAGCGCTAGCGAGGCTTGAAATAAAGTCAAATAATTGAGATAGTAATGAGCGCAGTTGGGCCTGTAGTCTAGTGGCACGACGCGTCATTCGCATTGACGAAGCGGGGGTTCGACTCCCCCCAGGTCCACCAACAGAATTTTATAAAGCATTGATAATATTAGAGTAAAGTTATATTCTTGATTATGAGCGGGGCATGGTGTAACGGCTAACATACGCGTTTCGGGTACGCGCGACTCCCGGTTCGAATCCGGGTGCCCCGACCATTCAAGGACAAGGAAGTTTGACAATGGATTTTTCATCTGCTAATCTTTTATGAAGCTTTAACGGGCTTTATTTTGACGAGCGAGGAGCGACACATCCCGATTCTTATCGAGGATATGGCGTCCGAGCGAAGTCAAAACAAAGGAGTTTGAGCCTTTATTTTTTGTATGGCAAAAACATCAGTCATAGCAAGGTCAAAAAAAGAACCGAAATTCGCTTCTAGAGTCGTGAGAAGATGTTTTAGGTGTGGCCGAAAAAACGGCTATATGAGAGACTTTGATATGTGTCGCATATGCTTCAGGGAATTTGCCAACGAAGGAATGATCCCGGGAATAAAGAAGTCATCATGGTGAGTTAGGTTGCAGGTTTTAGGTAGTAGGTTGTAGGGAAGAAATTAATTTCTTAATCCGCAAAACCTATCACCTATCACCTATCACCTATCACCTAAACCAAAATGGATTCAATAGCAAACATGATAATAGGTATCAAAAACGCCGGAAACGCCGGCAAAGAGTTTGTTGTGTTGCCATATTCCAAACTTAAAGAAGCGATAGCCAATGTTTTGTTGAAAGAAGCTTACGTCAAGTCGGTTTCAAAAAAGAAAAGATTAAATAATAAAATACTTGAAGTGGGGATTCTCTATGAAGATGATGTGCCCAAAATTCAAGGAGTCCAAAGAATTTCAAAATTTTCCAAAAGAGTCTATCAAAAATCAGGCTTGCTCAAGCCGTTTAAAAGCGGTTATGGCAAAGTGATACTCTCCACCAACAAAGGAATTCTTACGGACAGGCAGGCGGCGAAAGAAAAGGTCGGAGGAGAGGTGCTGTTTAAGATATGGTGAATTAGGTTGTAGGCATTAGGTGGTAGGTTGTAGGGAAGAAAAATTAGTTTCTTAATCCTCAAAACCTACAACCTACAACCTACAACCTACAACCTAAACCAAGATGTCAAGAATAGGAAAAAAAATAATAGATATAGCGCCCAAGACTGAAGTTGCATTTTCAGACGGCGTTTTGTCCGTGAAAGGTCCTTTGGGAGAATTATCGCGATTTTTCAAGCCGGAGATAAAAATTGAGATCGCTGACGGCAAAATTACCCTCAATCCCAAAAGAAATTCCTTGGATGTCTTGGCGCTGTGGGGAACATACGCTTCCCACATTATCAATATGATTGCCGGAGTTCAGAAAGCTTTTGAGAAAAAGCTTATTGTTGAAGGGATAGGCTTCAAATCGGATGTGAAAGGAGACGAGCTCGTGATGAGCTTGGGATTTTCTCATCAGGTGAAAATGAAAATCCCCAAAGGCTTGAAAGTGACGGCAGAAAAAAATATCATTACGGTGTCGGGAATTGACAATGAACAGGTCGGACAGTTTGTAGCAAAAACAAGAGCAATCAAAAAGCCGGAGCCGTACAAAGGCAAAGGCATAAGATATGAAGATGAGGTCGTAAGGAGGAAGGAGGGCAAAAAGTCAGTTTAGGTTCTAGTTTCTAGGGACTAGGTTTTAGGCATAAATCACTAAAACCTAATCACTAAAACCTAATCACTAAAACCTAATCACTAAAACCTAAACAATGAACAAATCAAAAATAAAAAAACAAAAGATTGAAAGAAGGCACAAGAAAATCCGCGCCAAAGCGAGTGGCACTGCCGAAATTCCAAGACTTTCCGTCTACAGATCCAATAAGTACATATACGCTCAACTAATTGACGATATTCTTAAAAATACCCTAGTTTTTTTGTCGTCAGCCAAAGTTAAAGGCAAAACATTCGTTGAGAGGTCGCGAGAAACTGGAAAGCAGATTGCCAAGGCGGCGGAAGCCAAAAAAATAAGCAAGGTTGTTTTTGACCGCGGCGGTTTCAAATACGCCGGCAGAATCAAAGCTCTGGCGGAGGGAGCCAGAGAAGGGGGTCTTAAGTTTTAATAATAATTATGGATCAAGAAGAAAAAAAAATAATAAATGAAGTTGCGGACGCAAATGGTCTAAAGGTTAAGGACGATTTCAAGGTCGCCGAAATCGCCAAAGAAGAAAAAAAGCCTTTTCAGGGGTTTGCTAGAGAAAGGACAAAGAACGTCAGAAAAATGGGTGGCCGCGGGGAGCGCGCCAAGCCGGAATTTGACCAAAAAATGATCAACATCAGAAGAGTGGCCAGAGTGGTTTCCGGAGGAAGAAGATTCAGCTTCAGTGTCGCTCTTATCGCTGGAAACAGGAAAGGTTCGATTGGGGTCGGAATAGGCAAAGCGGGAGACACGGCGCTGGCCATAGAAAAAGCTTTTAGAAATGCCAAGAAAAATATGATCAATGTCAATTTGACGAAATCTATGTCCATACCTCACGAAGTGGATGCCAAGTATTCCAGCGCGCGGATTATAATCCGACCAGCCCCCCTAAGAGGGACTATTGCCGGAAGCGCGGCAAGAAATGTGATAGAATTGGCTGGAATAAAAGATGTTTCGGCAAAGATTATGTCTGTTTCCAAAAATAAGTTGAACATCGCGAGAGCCACAGTCGAGGCACTGAAGAAAGTAAGCAAGCCGAAAGCGCAAAAAGTGCCATTATCAAGCGAAGCAATGAAAGTTTCTAAAGAATCGTTTGTTGAAAAAAGTGAATAAAAATGGCCAATTTTTAAATTTAAAAGCATGCAAACACACAATCTAAAAAGAAAAAATCCGAATTATAAAAGCGCTCGCGTGGGAAGAGGCGGGAAAAGAGGCAAGACTTCAGGTAGAGGCACGAAAGGTCAGAATGCCAGAGCTGGAAGGAAGAAAAGACCGGAGATGAGAGACATCATAAAAAAGATTCCCAAGATGCGCGGTTACAGATTTAACACAGTCAAACAGTATAGCGTGTGGCCGGTAAATTTGAGTGTGCTGGAAAAAGCTTTCTCAAATGGTAGTCGCGTAACGCCATCATCACTTGTAAAGATGGGGGTTATTGAGCTTTACAAGGGTAAAAACCCAAAGGTGAAAATTCTTGGAACCGGAGAGATTGTCAAAAAATTAAATGTTTCAGGGTGCGCGATATCAGGAGAGGCTAAAGCCAAGATTGAGAAAGCCGGCGGGACGGTAAAAGAAGGAAAGTAGCTTATTAGCTTGTAGCTGTTTAGGAAAGATAAATACAAAAAATTTTCTTCCTAAAAAGCTAATAAGCTACAAGCTAAAAAGCTAAACAATGAACAATCTAATAAACAAAATTCAGGCGATATTTAAAGATAGGGCTATCAGAAAGAGAATATTCTTCGCGTTAGCGGCTCTGATAGTTTTTCGTTTGTTCGCGGCGATTCCGATTCCAGGCATTGACGCCCTGAAACTTGAACAATTTTTCAGCGGAAACCAATTTTTCGGACTCCTGAACATTTTTTCCGGAGGAGGACTTTCCAAACTTTCCATAGTGATGCTCGGAGTGGGCCCTTATATCACAGGGTCAATCATTATGCAGCTTTTGACTATGATGTCGCCCAAGCTCAAGGCTCTTTACCACGAAGAAGGGGAAGCTGGCCGCGCGCGCTTCGCGCAATACTCAAGGCTTCTTACCGTTCCCTTGGCTCTTATTCAAGGATTCAGCTTTATGACTTTGCTTCAAAAGCAGGGAATAATAACTCAAGCCGGTCCATTGGAACTCTTGACAAGCTTGGCCGTAATCGTGGCCGGCTCTGTTCTTCTTATGTGGGTAGGAGAGCTTATCACCGAGTATGGAATAGGAAACGGAACATCGCTTATTATTTTTGCCGGCATCGTCGCCGGTCTGCCGTCGGCAATTAGTCAAAATATTTTTTCTTTCACCGCCGCTCAGATTCCTTTGTACGCCGGATTTCTTGCCGCCAGCTTGGCTGTAGTCTTGGGCGTTGTGATCGTGACGGAAGCGGAACGGCCGATACCGATCACTTACGCCAAAAGGGTTCGCGGGATGAAAGTTTACGGGGGGATTTCCACTTATCTTCCTCTTCGCGTCAATCAGGCCGGAGTCATACCGATTATTTTCGCTCTCTCCATACTTTTGTTCCCACAAATGATTTTCAAATTTCTTGAAACCGCGAGCAATGAAATTTTGAAATCAATCTCGCAATTCGCGTTGGGAATTCTGGCCAACGGCTGGTTTTACGCCATCGCTTATTTCGTTCTGGTCTTCATCTTCACCTATTTTTACACCGCCGTCACTTTTGACCCTGAAAATATTTCAAACAATTTGCAGAAAAGCGGAGCCTTCATATCCGGAGTCCGTCCGGGGCAGTCAACTTCGGAATACATCGCGAAGATTGTCACCCGAATCACGCTGGTTGGCGCGTTATTCTTGGGTTTCATCGCCGTCTTGCCTTTAATTACGCAAGCGATTACCGGAATAACATCTCTCGCTATCGGCGGCACCGCCCTCCTCATCGTCGTCTCGGTCGTGATTGATCTCGTAAAGAAGATTGAAGCGCAGATTTCAATGAGAGAGTATTAGAAGAAGGTTGTAGGTGGTAGGCATTAGGTTGTAGGTAAGAAATTAATTTTCTTAATCCGCAACCTACAACCTACCACCTACAACCTACCACCTACAACCTAAACATGTTTCCGCAAAATTTTATTTTTATAGGAATGTCCGGTTGCGGCAAAGGGACGCAAGCCAAGCTTCTTGGCGAGTATCTTAAAAAAGTTGACCCAAAAAGAGAAGTTTTTTTTCTTGAGACGGGAGCAGAGTTCCGAAGATTCATTCAGGGTGAAGGCTATACCCAAAGACTTTCTAAAAAAATATACGATGAAGGCGGATCACAGCCGGAATTCCTTTCGGTTTATATGTGGTCGCATTTAATCGCGGAAAATTTTAAAGAAGATGAGCATTTGATAGTTGACGGCACGCCAAGGAGATTTCATGAAGCAGGAGCATTGGATTCAGCGTTTGATTTTTACAGTAGAGAAAAGCCGTATTTCATATTTTTAAACATAGGGAAAGAATGGGCGACAGAGAGATTGACGGGAAGAGGGAGGATTGACGATAATCATGATGACATTAAAGCAAGACTAAATTGGTACGAGACTGATGTCGTGCCAGCGATAAATTTCTACAGAAACAATCCTAAATACAATTTCCTTGAAATAAACGGCGAACAAACTATTGAAAAAGTCCATCAGGATATTTGGGACAAACTGCCTTTCTAGCCCCGAAGCAATCTGTGGGTATCTGATATCCACAGAACTATATAAATGATTACGATAAAAACAAAAGAAGAAATAGAAATACTTCGTGAGGGGGGGCGGCGTCTCGCGGAAATAATGGAAGAGATTTTGCGGAAAGTTAAGCCGGGGGCAAGCTCGGTTGAGCTCAATGATTTGGCGGAAAAAATGGCGATTCAAGGCGGAGACAAGCCGGCTTTTTTGAATTACAGACCCTATGGCGCGAAGCGCCCTTATCCGGCATCTTTATGTGTTTCCGTGAACGACGAGATTGTCCACGGAATACCGAACGAAGGTGAAAAGATTTTGAAAGAGGGCAATATTGTTTCCTTGGATATGGGACTGATTCACAAGGGGCTAATCACTGATATGGCGATAACTGTGCCGGTCAGTAATATTGACGATTCTGCGCGACAGCTTATTGAAGTGTGCAAAGAATCTTTGATGAAAGGAATTGAGGCGGCTAGAGGAGGCGATAATATCGGGGACATTGGCTTTGCCATTGAAAGACACATTCGGCCATTCGGCTACGGCATAGTCAGAGAGCTTGCCGGCCACGGCGTAGGCTACAAAGTTCACGAAGATCCTTATGTTCCGAATTTCGGCAAAAGAGGCGCGGGTGAAAAGCTCAAGTCTGGTATGATTTTAGCCATTGAACCGATGATAAACGAAGGAACGGAAAAAGTAATTTTGGACGATGACGGCTATACATATCGCACCAAGGACGGCGCGCGAAGCGCGCATTTTGAACACACGATTTTGATTACCAAAAAAGGCGCGGAAATTTTGACGAAATTATAGAAAAAATACGCCAAAAGCTACATCGCATGTAGCTTTTGGCTTTGGAAGAGGCGGGAGGGGAGATTGGAGATATTTTTTGACAAAATCGTATAAATATTTCCGAATAGGAAAATTTTGAACGGAGGAGATTGTTTTGAAGTATAATGTACACATTATGAGCGCTATGAATTTTGAGGAAAAAGATAAAAAAGCGGAACAGCCGCATTCTCCGGAAGACAAAACCGAAAAGGAACTTTCTTTATCGGAAATTGACGAACTTTTAAAAGAAAAAGCGGGGATTTTTGACAATCTGGATAAATTTTCCAAAGATGAGATTTTTAAAAAAGAAGATTTTTATGATGATGTTGAAAGACACTACAAATTAGATGATAAGTATGATTCTAATGTTTATGCAAAAGCCGGTTTTTGGAAAAAATATGATAATTTTACAAGACTGGGTTTTTTCAAGGAGAGGTATGGATTATTGAAATCAAAAGACAGGGGACTTTTGGATAAAAGCAAAATAAAAATAAGTGAAGGTTTTTTAGGTTCAAGTATTCTCATTCATAATGCAAGCAGTGAAGGAGTAGAGTCTGGATTCGTGGAAAATACTAACGCAATCTATGACGAGGCTGATTATAGACACATAACCAAAAGATACGAAATTGTTGATGGTGAGATTGTGAAGATAATAAAAAGCCGAAGGACGGAAAGTGGAGCGGTGGAAGCCGCGGGGAAAATGCGCGAAGCGGAGATAAGCCGATTGAAAACTGTGAACGGCGCGGAGTTAGTCGGGCTCAAGGAGTCAATGGAGAAGAACAGCAAAGTCAGGGAAAATTTGTCTAAGACGATGGAATTTATGTCTAAAGAAGAAAAGGAGAATGTAACGGCGAAATTGAACGAAGAAGACAATTACAGAAGGGAAAAAATACAAGAAAAAGAATATAAAATCGCCGAAGAATCAAAAATTTTCCGAGAGCCGTTGGAAGGGAGGCTGAATGAAATGTTGGGAGTGGAGAATGATTTGACGGAAGCATTTGATTATATAAAAACCAGCGAATCCGATTTAAACAAGCAGATTAAAGCCTACGAAGCGTTTATTAAAGAAGCTACTAAACTTGACTTATTGGACGGGGTGGGCGGTGATGTTGTCAAAAATGCCGAAGAAGCTAAAGCCGTAGCGGACGGAAAGATTAAAGAGTTCACTGAAATGAAAGCGATAGTTTCGTCTAAGCTGGATGTTTTAAAAAATAATAGAAAAGAAATTGAAACGACTTTAAATAGAATCAATAGCATCGGCAAGACCAATAAAGAAAACGCGGAAAATGAAAAGAATAATAAAAAGACTGAAACAAAGTCCGTTGATGTTGAAGAAGAAAAAGAAGATGGAGGAAAAAATAATACCGAACATAAAAGGGGAAACAAAGACACTTGGGATGAGGTTCGGGACAAAGCGTGGGGATTGACCGGGACAAAAGAAAAAACTAAAAGTCAAAAAGCCGGAAAAAATTTTGATGAGCTTTTTCCAGACCATGATTATCCTGTAAGGGAAAAAGTAAACGCGGAAGACAAAAGCGAAGAAGGGCAAAGCAAGAACGAAGAAGAAAATAAAGTTGAGGAAGAAGTTAAAGTTGAGAAAAAAGAGGCGGTGGAAAAAACCCTTACTAAAAAAGAAATAGAAAAAATTGTGATAACGGAGCTTAAAGTTTTGGGGATTATGGATATAAATGACAAGACAATGAGGGAGCAGATAATCATAAATGTGACTATGGCGGTTGAGACTATGATTCAGAAATCCAAAGATCAGGTTGAAGAAAAAGACATTAAGGAAGAAGCACGGGAATGGTATAGAAAATATACTAAAAATATTTCCAAAAAGAGCAGACAGTCTAAAAAAACATAATCATGACAATGACAAAAGACACAGTGAAAGCAGATTTGCAAAAGCTTCTTCAGAATATGAACAAAGCCAATGAAGAAGCGGAGAAAGCTTTGCAAGAAATAGACAGGAAAATAGCCGAGGCGGATTTGCGATACGCCAAAATGCTCATCAAGGAAGAAATAGACACTCTTGAAACGGCAAAACAGATTTTAGAAAAGAAAGCGGTAGGATAAGTGCGACTCTGCCAACTTGGAAGCTTCGCTTCCAAGTCAGAATATTAAGCACTTCAATTGGAAACCCAACTTGGAAACTTAGTTTCCAAGTTGGGTTTCATTTTCATTTTACTGCTATAAATGTATAATTACTTTAAATTACAAAATGCATTGATTTGTCTTCCTGCGCAGGCGGAGATGACAGAAAAGAGCATTTCGTAATTCAAAATAATTAAACAAATGGAAAAACTGGGATTGGACAATCAAGAAAGGAAATTTTCTTCGCCTCAAGAGGAGTTGGAATATCTTCGCGGTGAAGTCGCGAAGCGCGAGGAGGAAATGGAGAAAAAAGGCGAGCTCGCCGACACTTTCAGAATTGTTTCTGAAAAAATTTCGGAGTATAAAAAGGAAACTCCGGGTAAGGTTCTTGCCGAAGAATACCGCTTGAAGCCGAACGAGGCCGAGGCGATAGTTCTTGACCTAGCGCCGGAAGAGCACGACAAGAAAATTGAAGAGCTCATAGGAGTTCTTCAAGAAAAAGGCGTGTTAAATGTCATATCAGTCATAGAAAAACTGGGAGACGCGCATCTAAATGATGATTTCCATAGATTTTTAGTCCAATATATCAAAGCTGGTTTGCCTATTCGCGGACTCAAAGAAAAAAGTCCGATTTTCAAGACTCTCAAGATGACCTTATTTGAAATTTCTCTGCCAGAAGTTTCAGGCGAGGAGGAGAAGCAGAAAAATCTTAAAGAAATAGTTTCTTCAATGGAACAGTTTTATGCCGGAATGTTGTCTGTCTACGATATCAAGAATGAAACCGCCGGCTATTTCGCGATTGAGCTCGCGAACGCCAATCACAGCGATGAATTTATTTTTTACGCCTCCGTGCCGGATTTTAAAAAAGAACTTTTTGAAAAACAGATCCTTTCCGTTTTCCCGAACGCGAAGATTTACGAGAAAAAAGACGATTATAATATTTTCAACGAGTCCGGTGTATCGGTCGGAGCGTATCTTAAACAGGCGGAGAATCCAATCTTCCCGATAAAAACCTACGAGCAATTTGATTACGACCCCTTGAATATCATTTTGAACAGCTTTTCAAAAATTGACCGTGACGGGGAAGGAGCGGCGATACAAATTGTTTTTAAACCAGCCGGAGATTATTATCTGAAAAAATACAAGAAATCTCTGGAAGACATAAATAAAGGCGTCAAAGTCAAAGAGGCGATAGACACAAGCGATTCTTTTTTCGCCACCCTGCGAAGGTTCGCCAAGGATTTTTCAAAACCGAGCAAATCCAAAAAGGATAAAGACGGAGAAGAGAAAGAGCCGATTGACCAATCGGTTTTGGAAAATATCAAAAATAAAATAGCGACGCCTATCGTCAAAGCTAATGTGAGAATAGTTGCGTCGGCTCAAACTAGAAATGAAGCCGAGGCGATTTTGTCCGACATCCAGTCGGCGTTCAATCAATTTGAAAACACTTTCGGAAACAAATTCAAATTTCAGAAGCTTGAAAAAGTAAAGCTTATAAAAATGCTCAAAGAATTTTCTTTTAGAATATTTTCCGACGATTATGCTATTCCCTTGAACATAAAAGAAGTGACCAGTATTTTGCATTTCCCATCCTCTAGTGTGAAGTCGTCTCCCCAGCTCAAACAGGCGAAAGCTGGAAGCGCTCCGGCGCCGGTGGACATTTCCAAAGACGGCATCATTCTTGGCGTCAACAAACACAGAAATATGGAGACAAAAATTTATATGACGAAAGAAGATAGGCTAAGGCATTTCTACACTATCGGTCAGACTGGAACGGGAAAAACCACTCTTCTAAAAAATATGATAGCTCAAGACATCATCGCGGGCGAAGGCGTGTGTATGATAGACCCGCACGGCTCGGATATTCAAGATGTTTTGTCCATAATTCCGAAAGAACGCTATGAGGATGTCATTTACTTTGACCCGAGCTACACGGAACGCCCGATGGCGCTCAATATGCTGGAATACGACAGGCGGTATCCGGAGCAAAAAACTTTCGTGGTCAATGAACTCTTTAATATTTTCCAAAAGCTTTATGGCGGGGTGCCCGAATCAATGGGTCCTATCTTTGAGCAATATTTTAGAAACGCCACGATGCTTGTGATTGATGATCCGGATTCCGGAAACACTCTCCTTGATGTTTCCAGAGTTATGTCCAATAAAACTTTTCGAGATATGAAATTATCCCGATGCCGTAATCCTGTGGTTGTTCAATTCTGGAAAGAGGTTGCCGAAAAGGCGGGCGGGGAAGCGGCGCTTGCCAATATCGTGCCTTACATCACGAGCAAGTTTGATGTGTTCCTCGCCAATGACATTATGAGGCCGATTATCGCTCAAGAAAAATCATCTTTTAATTTCAGGGAGATAATGGACGGTAAAAAAATACTTCTGGTCAATCTGGCGAAAGGACGGCTCGGCGACATCAACGCCAATCTCATCGGACTAATTTTGGTCGGTAAGATTCTTATGTCCGCTTTGTCGCGAGTTGATTCTATCGGAAAAGATTTGCCTCCATTTTATCTCTACATTGACGAGTTCCAAAACATAACCACCAATTCAATTTCCACCATTTTGTCTGAAGCTAGAAAATACAAATTGAGCTTGAATATGGCGCATCAGTTCATCGCCCAGCTTGAAGAGGGGATAAAAGATTCAGTCTTCGGCAATGTCGGCTCAATGGCGGTTTTCAGAGTAGGCGCGGAGGATGCTGAATTTTTGGAAAAACAATTCGCGCCGGTATTCACGGCGAAAGACTTGATGAATATAGATAATCGCAACGCCTACCTGAAGATGCTGTCGGGCGGCAGGCCGGTGAGGTCGTTCAATATTGAAACTCTAGCGCCACCTCAAGGCGACAAAGAAAATATTGCCAAACTGAAAGAGCTTTCTTATCTCAAGTTCGGGCGGGACAGAGCGTCAATTGAAGGAGAAGTGGCGAGGAAATATGAGAAGTAGAGAAATAGGTTGTAGGTTTTAGGTGGTAGGTTGTAGGAAAGATTCCGAAACCTACCACCTACAACCTACCACCTACAACCTAAAAAATGAAAAATTTTAAGAAAGAAAGGACATTGGTGATAATCAAGCCTGACGGATTGCAAAGGTCTCTTGTGGGCGAGATTATAACAAGATACGAAAGGATTGGACTAAAACTTGTTGGACTCAAGATGATGGTGCCGAGCGCGGAGATGATTGAGAAGCATTATACTTTGGACCCGGAATGGGTGAGGATTACGGGAGAGAAGACGATAAAAGGCTATAAAGACAAAGGTATGAAGCCGCCGATAGAAGATCCTCTGCAAGTGACGAAACTTCTCCTTGAGAGGCTTAAGAAATATATGGCGAGCGGGCCTGTCATAGCGATGGTGTGGCAGGGAGCTCACGCCGTCCAGATCGTCAGAAAAATCACGGGGAAGACCGAACCGCTTATGTCTGATGTCGGCACAATCCGCGGAGATTTTGTTCTGGATTCTTACGAAATGTCCGATATTGATGAAAGATGCATAAGAAATCTTATTCACTCTTCCGGCTCCGTCAAAGAAGCCGAGGACGAAATAAAGCACTGGTTTAGAGAGGAAGAAATAATAAATTACAGGCTTATTCAAGAACAGATTTTGTATGATGTAAATTTGGACGGCATCTTAGAATAAAGAGTCGCTCGCATTCTGTTTTTAAAAGCGCGCATATTCGCCTGGTGGCGAATTGCTCTGCTCGTCAATCAATCCAGCACCTATTTTTCTAAAATAGGTGCTGGATAATTTCCTGCGCAAGGCTTTTAAAAACAGAATGCTCGCTCTGGAGGTAAGAAAGAAAAGCACGCATAATTTTCGGCTGTGGTAAGTTTTAATTCCCCTCCACAAAAACAGGACTTTCGTTGAGGGTTATTGTTAATTTACTATCGGTAACTTGTCTTGTTTCAGTTTTAAATGCCGTTGAGTAGCCTTTAACTTCTTGCCCGGATTCGTAATTTGCCACCGCTTCAGTGATTTTAACCGATGAGGAATTAATGCCGTAAATTGCTACTTGTTTTTTACTATCGTTATCGTTCCACGCCACCCATACCGGCTTGCCGTTTTTAATAAACTTATAGACATAAACTCCATCTTTTTCTTGGATTGTCTCTATGTTGTCCCAATCGCTTCCTTCCAAAACTTCCACCATTTTTTTGTAAGTATAGTAAGAAAGTTTTTTAACGCCAAAACCGAGGTCATAAGGACCATCTCCGTCATAAATCAGACCCGTATTGTCAAAAGTATTATTTTCCGGACCGCCAAATCCTTCAAGTATGCCCCATGCCCAAAATATTTTTTTAACGCCCTTAGAAAAAGGATAAACATAATATTTTATCAAAGCCGCCGCTTGTTCTTTTTCGTTTTGGAAAGCGGTTTGGCTCGGCGGAAAAGACGGCTTGCCGCTCCATGTGCCTGTTTCCGTGAGCCATATTTCAAAATCATAGTTCGGGAAAATTTTTCTGATTTCTTCAGCTTGTTCTCCGTTTTTAAGCCACTCATCTTTATTGCCGTAAAAATGATAATCAAAAATATCAAAATATTGCGCGCCAAGTCCTTCCATCGCCGGTTTAAAAAAGTTTGCCAAACCGTTTTGCCCTAAAGCCATGCCACCGACGACGACTTGGCAATCGGAACAAGCTCTCTTAACCGCCTGATAGGTGATCTTAAGCGTGTTGGAATAACCTTTCCAGTCGGTTGTTTTCGCGTCTGGCTCGTTATCCACCTGCCAATACTTAATCGGATTTTTTAGATTGGGCATATCGTCTTTGCCGTCTCCGTCATATCTTTCCACCGCTTTTTCAACAAAGCGGGCATAATTTTCCTCATCATTTTTGGTTGAAAAAGAAAAATTTTCCAAATGTTCCCCCGTTTCGTCCGTCTTGGCGGAAAACGCCACAATGTTTTCAAGAACATTAAATCCTTCAGGATAAGAGCCAAGAACTGAATCGCTGTCAGACCAATCATAAACTTTCTTATCAATCGCATCTTTAGCGGGCTGAACCATTGACCATGTCAAATAATGCGCCCTGCCCCATTTAAGACCCAAGTCTTTTGTCGGCTTGAAATCAAAATCATCAGGCTTCGGTGGCGGCCCTTTCCGAAGAGATGTATCAAGCGAAAAAAACAGCAACCCTCCAAACGGCGAATCAATATATGCTGATTGCGAAGGAATGTTGGCGCGAGAAGTTGACTGAGACGCTTGGCTTGACTGTTCAATCTTGCAGTCAAATGGGCAAGCATTCGGATTAGCCTTCTCAAACGCGTCGCAAATATTGTCTCCGCATTTTCCGACTTGTTCTATCGGTGGCTTTGGCGCGGGAGGAGGGAATTTTTTAAAAATTATAAAAGCGACAATACCAACTGCGGCAATAATTGCCACTATGATTATCAAGATTATTTTTTTCATAGTATTTTAATCATACCAGATAAAATATCACTAAAAAAGTTGTAAAATTTTTTGATGGGCTTATAATAGCAATAGGGTTATTTGAAGTATCATCTAAGATTAAATCAATCTATTAGGGAGCAAACCATTTAGGCATACCTTGGTATGCCGTTGGCGCACCCACCTGGCTTTTGCTAGGGTGATACTTAACAGATAACCCTATAGAGGGCATCCCTCCGCTTAAGCGGTAGGGGTGTTTTGTTTTTATGATATAATGGCACAAAAGTTATAAAGTCTATCAAGTTCGTAAAGTTTATAAAGTGAAGAATAAGAAGTAATTAATATAATGTTGAAAACACCACTTTTTATCTGGATTTTTATAACGATTGCCATTGTCGCCGCGCTTCATTTTTCAGCGCTTCAGTTTTATTTATACTGGAGATTTTGGTGGTTTGACATACTGACACATTTTCTGGGAGGCCTATGGGTTTCAATATCTTTTTTATGGCTATTTTTCCAGTTTGGCCTTGTAAACATAGTCAAGAACAATAAAAATTACAATTTAGCGATTGCCTTTCTCGCGTCTCTTTTTGTCGGAGTAATGTGGGAGGCTTTTGAATATTATTTCGGTCTTGTGTCTGCTGACGCTTCTAATTATGCCGTTGATACTGCCACGGACATTTCTTTCGGTTTGATTGGAGGCTTCGCGGCTTATTGTATTTTCGTATTTAAGGGGTATCACAGGGTTGAATTTAATAAGAATTCATCTCAAAAAGAATAGATGGCAAAATTAAATCTTACATTTTACGGCGGAGCGGACGGCGTGACGGGCGCTAATTTTATGCTGGAGAAAAAACCTTTTGTCGATGATGGCGCTCTCGGCGTAAAAATACTCGTAGACTGTGGAATGATTCAAGGCTCAAAATTCGCGGAAAATCTTAACCGTTCCGAATTCAAATACGACCCTTCTTTCGTTGATTTTTTGCTCGTTACCCATTCGCACATAGACCACATCGGCAGGATTCCCAAACTTGTCCGTGACGGTTTCAAGGGGACGATATTGAGTACTCCGGAAACAAAAGAGCTTTCCCGCCTTATGCTTGAAGATAGCCTCAAAATTCTTGAAGAAGAAGCGAGGCAAGACGGACTGCTTCCTCTTTACGAAAAGGAAGATGTGGAGAAATCTTTGTCATTGTGGGACACTCTGCCTTATCACGCTTCGCGTGAGCTCAAAGGCGGTTTAGCCGTTTATTTTAAAGACGCTGGCCATATTCTAGGCTCGTCAATAATAGAGATTGCTTACAACGGCAAAAAAATAGTTTTCACCGGCGATTTGGGCAATTCGCCGTCTCCTCTTTTGAAAGACACGGAAGATGTCGCGGATGCGGATTATATGGTGATGGAGAGCGTCTACGGCGACAGGAATCACGAATCAAGAGAAGAAAGAAAAGGGAAGCTCAAGGATTCCATCAAAAAAACTTTGGAGAAAAAAGCGACTCTCATCATTCCGGCTTTTTCTCTTGAGAGGACGCAGGCGATACTCCACGAGATGAACGACATTTTTGAAAACGGCGATGTTGCCAATCTGCCGGTATTCATTGATTCACCCCTCGCTTCCAAAGTGACGGAAGTTTACAAGAAATACGCGAACGACGATTTCAATGATATAGTCAAGGCCGAAATGGCGGCTGGCGATGATGTGTTTGATTTCCCGCGCTTGAAATTCACAGTCAGGGCGGAGGAATCAATGAAAATCAGAAATACTCCGAGTCCAAAAATAATTATTGCCGGCTCGGGAATGTCCCACGGCGGAAGAATAGTCCAACACGAGAAGAATTATTTGTCTGATCCTCATACCATCTTGCTTCTTGTCGGCTATCAAGCGGTGGGAAGTCTCGGCAGGCAATTGGAAGACGGAGCAAAAAAAGTCAATATTTTCGGCGAGAATATCGCCGTTCGCGCGAGAATTGAAAAAATAAATGGCTACTCTTCGCACAAAGATTCCGACAATCTCGTCAATTTCGCTGGCTCTGCCGCCGCCGCGAGTAAAATCAAAAAAATTTTCGTAGTTATGGGCGAGCTGAAATCATCTTTATTTCTTGTTCAAAGACTGCGCGACGAGCTCGGCGCCGACGCCGTCCACCCGAAAGGGGGAAGCAGTATTGAGCTTGAATTTTGATTTTGACCCAACTTGGAAGCGAGTCTTCCAAGTTGATTATTCAACCGCAAAATCATATTTTATCTCCAAATCCAAAGCTAATTTGAATCGCCTTATCAATCTGCACCATTATCTTGTCTTTCAAAACACCGAGTTTTTTCACTAATCGCCCTTTGTCTATTGTCCTTATTTGATTAAGCAATGCGACAGAATCTTTATCTAATCCGCCTTCAGAAACGCCGATAAAAACTTCCGTCGGATATGTTTTGTCGTCTTTATCTGAAAAAGATGTTATTGCCGCCACGATGGTGACAGAACTGTATCGATTGGCAATATCGTTTTGCAATATTAAAGCGGGGCGAGTTTTCTTGATTTCAGATCCAATAGCCGGATCAAAATTGACAAGATAAATTTCTCCTCTTTTTGGAATAACCGAAGAAACAAGTTCGATTATTTTCGGTTGTTTTTCCATGTTTCGCTTTCAATATGAAACCAATCTTCGGCTAGAGAAAGGTCTCTATCTTTTCTTTTTATAGCGCCTTCCCGCAGGTTTTTTTTGATGTTTATTTTGCCGATTTCATTGACATAGAAACGCACAGCATTGTTAATAAGGCGGCTTCTGCCCCCTTTCTCCGACACCTTATCAAGAAGATAGACGGTTTCTTTAGGTAGCGTTATATTTATTCTGTTGAACTTTAACGATTGGATTGAGAGTTTGTTCATAATCACTATAATACACATTGCCAGTGTGTAGTCAAATCTATTTTAAACTAAGCAACTCTCAAGTTAATTATTTCGCATTCTCCACTATTCTTTTGAATGTTTCCGGATTGTCGTTGGCGATAGTAGAAAGAATTTTTCTGTCCAGCTCTATATTTTTCTTTTTGAGCATTCCGATAAATTTACTGTAGGAAAGATTGAAATTTCTAACGCCCGCGTTTATTCTGGTGTTCCACAATCTTCTGAAATCGCCTTTTTTGTCTCGGCGATGGGCAAAGGCATAAGAGCCGGCGTGGAATATCGCTTCGTTGGCCTGTCTTTCTTTGTTGGATCTTCCGAATCTGTACCCTTTGGTCATTCTAAGGATATTTTTTCTTGTTTTTACCGATGTTGTCCCTCTTTTTACTCTTGTCATATTATTGAATTATTGAATTTAATTGAATATCAATCTTATAGATTGATTTATTTAAAAATGTTTAAACTTTTTAATTACGCTAAAAATCGGCTCTTGGCTTTATTGCTCATTACCATTCCCACCGTTCTCTTTTTATTCAATTGAAAACTTCGGCGTTCTTTGGCGTTGAAATGATTTTGCCCGGCTTTTCTGGCGATAATTTTGCCGTTTCGTGTCACTCTCAATCTTTTTGCAAATGATTTATTTGTTTTCATATTTTAATTAGGTTTTAGTTTATAGGTGTTAGGTTTTAGGTTATGAATAAGAAAAATCTTTAAATCACTTCTCTTCTTCTCTTCCTCTAAAACCTAGAACCTATGACCTAAAACCTTCTTTCTTACGCTTTCTCTATCACTATCGTAAGTCCTTTCGGGCTTTTTTTTGGCTCTTCGGCCACTTTGTAATTTATCGTTATGAGCTTCAGTATTCTTTCCAGTCGTTCTTTGAGAAATTTAATGTCCATAAACTTGGTCCTTCCCACCAGAAAGAGATCAATTTTCACGCGATTTCCTTCCTGTAGCCATTCCGAAGCCTTTTTTGCTTTAAGTTCCAGATCGTGGTCTCCTGTCCCAACCTTAACCTGAACATTTTTGGTTTCTACCGTTTTGGACTTTGCCTTGGCGGTCTTTTCCTTTTTCCTTTCGTCATATTGAAATTTACCATAATCCATTATTTTTGCAACTGGCGGATTGGCATTCGGCGATATTTCAATAAGATCAAAAGACAATTCGTGCGCTTTTTCCAAGGCTTCTCTCAAGCTCATCACGCCCATATTTGAGCCGTCCGGCCCTATGATTCTAAGTTCCGAAGCTCTTATTTGGTGATTTATTCTTGTTTTATTATTGCTCAATTTATGTTTTATCAGGGCTTGCCCTATTTATTTTAAATACCCGATTTCATTAACTTTGAATTACGAAACCCTTGTTTTCCGTCTTTGCGAGTCGGTACTCCGGCGTGGCAATCCAGAGCTTATCGCGCGTAATCATAGATTGCCACGCTTCGCTCGCAATGACGATATAAGAATATATACAGTTTCGTAATTCAAAGTCATTAAGTTAGAACCAATTTATAACATTTTTCCGTTTAGAAAGCAATGTGAGCAGAAGGTTGTAGGTGTTAGGTTGCCGCGCCCGCCATCGCAAGAATAAGTCCGCTCAGGCGTTGCGGGCGGGTAGGTAGTAGGAAGAGAAAATACCACAAGTGGCTACACCCGATATGCTGGACAGCAGTCATGGTGGGGCGATTAGGTTTTTAATGAAAAAATCCAATCTTCATTTTCATAAAAAATCCCCCGGCCGAGCTATAAGCTGGACGGGGGATAATATTGAATGTTGGACACCGAGTGTCCAACAAAAAAACATCATTTGAAACAATTTACAACAAGCGAAACGATAGAACATCTAGAACTTTTCTAGCGCTTCACTTTCACTTCACCTTTACTTTAAAGAACTTTTCAACTTTTGCGTCTTCGTAACCTCCTTTGGATACTGTGACTAAGATTTTGTATTTACCTAAAGGGTTTTTATTTTTAACCCTAAAACTGAAATTGGTCTTAGAAGTGTTCCTTTCCACTCCATACAGCCAAGTTCCGTTTGCCCTCGTCATCTGGCAGGAAATCTTGTCTGCTTCCACAAGATTTCCGTCGGCATCCTTTACTAACACTTTCACCTTGACCTTGCCACCTCTTCGGATAGTCTCTTTGTTTAAAGAGACTTCCAAAAACATTTCAGCCAAAACGGGTGTTGGTGTCGGACTTGAGGTTGGTGTCGGCGAAGGGGACTGAGTTGGCGTCGGGCTCGGTGTCGGACTCGGACTCGGACTCGGAGTTGGGCTAGGCGATGGTGTCGGCGACGGACTCGGACTCGGTGTCGGTTCCGGTTCACCTTCAATATTAATCTCCACTGTGGCAATCATCGTTTCTGCGCTTTCCCCCTCTAAAGAAACATATCTTATTGATATTTCGCCTTTCGCTCCTAACCCGCAAATTTCTTCGCCCGGGCGGAGAAATGATTCATAGTCGCTTGTCTCTTGAAGAAAAATGACCGAATCATATCCCCCGTAACCGCTTCTCACCAAATTTCCGTGCCACCTTATCAATAGCCCGCTTTTAATATCGGTATAGTTGAGATGTTTTTCCAAATCTTTTTCATAGAGCTCGGCAGAAAAATACCCCTTATTATTATTGTTATTACCGGTTTTTATAACAATAAGCTGTTTTCCGTCCGCATTTTCCACTTCTCGCGGACATAATTCCACGGAAGAAGAAACAGAATCAGAAAAAAAGGTGATTTTTTCTTTCTCTAGCCAGCCAAGAAGATACTGGAAATACAATGGGAGATAAGAACTGTCTCCTCCGCCCATTATGCTATAGATGCTGTTATATTCTTCAGGTTCAACTTCGTCGTCATACCCGCAGGTGTCTTCCCGAGCAGTGTTCATTCCGGCCTCGTGGCGTCGTTTGCATAAGGCGTGCATAAGCTCATGCTTATTTGTGAGGGATGGTTCGTTTGAAAAAACATCAGAACCCATCCTAATGTAAGAAAAGCTAACATCCCCATCATTAGTTGAGTTTTCGTTATCTCCGATTGATGCCCACGCCCATGTCCATGTATAATCATTGTCTGCCACAACCACAAAGAGGCAATCAACCTCATTGTAGTCAACATCATAGTCACCACCAGAATCGGTGAACTTTATCGCCTCATCTATAGCCAAACCAGCCAATTGTCCGTCGGCACTACGAGTTAATTCTTCTTTTGTTTTTTCCGATTCTATCCAGCCAACCACCGACAACTTTAATGTAACTTTGCTATGTTGCCGCGGGTCTTCAAAAAAATCCTTTGAAGGTTGAAAATATTCCTCCGCTTTCTCTTTTTCCCATGGTATTGTTTCGTCTGCCGGCTTGAGAAGAACAATCAAGATATTTTTCTCTCCGCTAACTGCGTTAAATTCTATTCCAGTTCCCTCATCCTCTTCTTCGGCAGAGTAGTGCAACTTGCCGCTATGCGACAAAATTGCTCTTTGGCCCGGTCGGGGAGGCGAATCCCCGATGTGTTCCCGTGTCAATGGAACAAGGGTATTATCCTTGCCCTTGAGAAAATATTCAACTTTAGACTTTTTCTCCAAAAAATTGTCGCCAATATGAATGACAACTTCTCCTCTTTGCGTTTTGGCTTCCGTATCATTGCTAAAACAGAATAAAATAAAAACGACTGCTACAACGATCCAAAATTTCTTCATTTTCAGGTCTCCTAAAAAGTTTCTCTATATAGAAATTTACGAAGAACTATTGTCTTCTCTAACTAGCAATTATACATATTTATTTAATAAAGTCAAGATGTTGATAACCTCCTTATTGCGCGGGTTTTTCAATGCTTGTATAATCTATGCAAATGTCAGTTTATTACTCATCAGGCAATATGAAAAAAATCGCGATTATAATATTTGCCGTCGCGATTTTGGGAGCGGTATTTTATTTCTCAAGCGATTATTTTCGCTTCGCGCCGCCGAATCCTCTGTCGCCGGAAGAGATATTGGCAAGACAGGAGGCGGAGTTAAAAAAGTTTCGCGAAGAATCTCTGGCCAATCCGCTTACGGAGGAAGAATTGAGAGAGCAGGATGAAGAATTGGAAAAATTAAGGGAAGAGAGTCAGGCGAATCCGTTATCGCAAGAAGAAATGGACAGGCAGGAAGAAGAGTTGAAAAAGTTAAGATTACAAAATAATTAAAATAATTAAAAAATAGAAAATGAATAAAATAAAACAATCAATTTTGGCGATAGTTGTCGGATTGGTTTTGTCTGCCGGTGTGAGCTACGCGTACTCCACATGGACAAGCCCAACAGCAAATCCTACTGAAAAAAACACCGATGCTCCGATAAATGTCGGACCAACGACTCAATCAAAAGCCGGTTCTTTAAATTTAAATGGAACGATTCAAGCCCTAAAGGGCAGATTCACCACAGGGTCGGGTGAGACGGGCAATGTCCTTATTTCTGCCGATACGGACGGAACGACAAAGTGGGGGAAGATGAAAATTGTGACCAAAATTAAGTTAGGTAAAGATGATAGCGACTACTATACCGACACTAAGCCTTGGGGAGAATCAGGTAAGGCAAATAAATGGAATAAAGGCGTCATTAAATGCGATTCCGGCTATACAAGAGTGGGTTGTACTGCCACCTGCACAGGATACATCGGTGATTGGGATTTGACGGCGGTCAACAATGACGGATCTGACGGCACGAGTGATGTTGATGGCGGTAGCAGTAGTGATTCTGAAGAAGGAGGATGCAGATTAGGTACCAATGATAAATGCTTTGGAAGTAATCCTGTAATAAGAGTAAGAACAGTTTGCGCAAAAATAACTAATTAGCGATCTGTTAAAATCTGTTGAAAAGATACACTAATCCAACTTTATTTTAAATTTAATGCCTCCAAAAAACAAAATTTGTTTCTCAAAAATATTTTTCAGTTTGTTCTTTTTCGGCTTGCTTTTTGCCGCCGCACCTGCGGCGGTCAAAGCGGAGTCGTATAATGTGACAGGCTACGCATGGTCAAGCAATATCGGATGGATAAGTTTCAATTGTTCTAACACTGGAACATGCGGCACATCCAGCTACAAAGTAAAGTATGACGATTTAACAGGCAAACTTTCCGGCTACGCGTGGTCAAGCAATATCGGGTGGATAAAATTTGAAAGTTTATCAGCGGATAGCGGTGGAATAGGCGGATCTTCCGCGACTGTCAATCCTTCAACGGGCGCGGTTTCTGGTTGGGCAAGAGCTTGCGCCGGTATGAATGATAAGACCGTTTATCCAACCAATCAATCTGAACCTAATAATACATGCACAGGGTGGAGTCGTACGGACAGCTGGGATGGGTGGATAAAAATGAGCGCTTCTTGGGCTAATGGAGTTTCTATAAATTTAACTTCGTCTAGCGCAAAATACGGCGAATTTTCCGGCTACGCATGGGGTTCGGAAGTTGTCGGCTGGATAAGTTTCAATTGTTCTAATACAAATACTTGTGGCACATCAAAGTATTTTGTAATTGTTGATCTCAGCACTGGCATATGTAATTACAACAGCTCCCAAGACAACGGAGAAACAGGAGTTGATTGTGGTGGCGGGGGATGTCCTGCTTGTCCTGGCGGTTCATCTTCTTCTGTACCCGGTGGCGGTTCATCTTCTTCTGTACCCGGTGGCGGTTCATCTTCTTCTGTACCCGGTGGCGATGATAAATACACTCTCACAATCAATATCACGGGTTCCGGGTCGGGGACGGTGTCTGATAAAAATGGCGTCACGCTTTGTCATGAATCTGCCGGCAAATCTTGTTCCCCAAGCTACACCAAAGGAACAGTTTTTGATGTTTTAAGCGCTTCTGGCGATAGTGGTTATGGTTTTGGAAGTTGGGGCGGAGATTGCACTATTGATGGAAATAATTGCAGTGTGACTTTAAATGATAATAAGACAATTAGCGCCAGTTTCAACACAAATTCCGGTACTTATACAGGTGATCCTTGCACCTCCAATTGCGGTGGCGGCGACCCTGTCGGCGATGGAGGTGGCGGCGGCGGGGGTGGAGGTGGCGGCGGGGGGGAAGGTCCCAGCAGTAGCGCTCCCGGAGGCGGAGCAAGCCCCAGCTCCAGCTCGCGGCCAAGTGTGATAATTCAGGAGATATAGTGGAGAAATTGGAGGCTTCGCTTCCAAGTTCGGATAAGCGCGGGAAGTCGGCGGATTTATTTATAAATTAAGCGCCTCGGCGCAAATAAAAAAATGACAAAAAAAATATTATTGGCGTTAGCGGTTTTGATTGTTTTAATTATCGCTTACGGCGCGATTCAGAGCGGAAAGCTCGGCCAGTCCGTCGGAATGCTTCAAAAAATCACCGTGGAAGTGAAAAAGTCTTTTGATAGCACGGGATTTGGAGCCGTTCAATTAGTGGACAACAACGGCAAAGAATATTATTGCAATCTGATTGACGCGGAGAAATGCGATTACGGCTATCAATCCGAAGTGGCGATGAAAATGGTCGCTCTTCCGGCGGACGATTCTATCTTTGAAGGATGGCTTAATGGCTGTGATTCTATTGAGACGACCAATTTAGACAATGACACCTGCGGAGTCAATGTCTATAAATCCAAAAGGGTGGCCGAGGTCAGGTTTTCAAGCTTTAATCGTTAGTCATATTTTTAAACATAGAGCCTATGATTAATTTTAAAAAATTTCTTTTTTTTACCGCGACACCGCTTTTGTTTGCGGTTGTGTTTTTCTATTGTATTCATATCTATGGTTTTCAGAACATAAAAGACAGTTTAACAGAAATAATTTCTGTTAAAGAAGTGTTGGCTGCTCCGCGACCTCCACCACCTCCTCCACCTCCACCTCCTCCACCTCCACCTCCACCACCTCCGCCTCCACCACCTCCTCCACCACCGCCTCCACCACCGCCGCCACCTCCACCACCACCTCCGCCACCACCTCCGCCTCCACCACCTCC
>Ga0209210_1000430_pt1 | contig 44716 bp, 52 predicted proteins | sample RifGroA1_FD_183991 | JGI IMG/M metagenome (GOLD analysis project Ga0209210, IMG submission 183991) | Contaminated groundwater microbial communities from Rifle, Colorado, USA - Rifle Groundwater A1 (SPAdes) (version 2) | ecosystem: Environmental > Aquatic > Deep subsurface > Groundwater >...
GACGTTACATTCCCGGGGTGTAGCTCAGTTGGCTAGAGTGCGCGGTTTGGGACCGCGAGGCCGCTGGTTCGAGTCCAGCCACCCCGACCAAAAACACAGATATCACCAGGTAAAAACAGCCGTCTAACAATTATCAACAACTACCAGCTTACGCAGGTGGTTTGCTGTAATTCCTCGCTTCGCTCACCCGCTAAAGCGGGAAAACTACATCTGTCAGCTAACACTGGAAGTTTTAAGTTTTGAATTATAAATATAACTAAGAAAATGCATAGGTTCAAATATAAACTTGCTATTTAGCTTGTGGGGGTAGTATAATATATGCACAGGTTCTACTATGAATGATTCGAAAATATATGTTGGAAAGAGCGCTGAATACCTAAACGTCTCTATAGATACCCTTAGAAGGTGGGATAAAAGCGGTAAGCTACCCGCAAATAAAAGCAGGGGAGGACAAAGATGGTACCTAAAAAAAGATCTTGATTTGTTTAAATTTGGTGTTTTTGAGCTTGCTAAACAATGGGTAACTGGAACTGCACAGGAACCACATCCGGAGTTCTATTGTCCTACAACAACTGAATTCAAAGGTCGTTTATCAAAACTTCAATTCGCACTGGAAAAATTAGAAGAATATAAAGACACTTACTCCCTTGTCGTAGCCATTACCGGAGAAATAGGAAACAACTCATATGATCACAACCTTGGAAATTGGCCTGATATTCAAGGTGCTTTTTTTGCTTTTGATATTGATAAAAAACAAATAGCACTTGCTGATAGAGGATTAGGGGTATTTAGAACATTAAAAAGGATTAAGCCGGAGATAGCGAACGACAAAACTGCTTTAAATATAGCGTTTACAGAAATAATATCTGGGAGGGCACCGGAATCTAGAGGAAACGGACTTAAGTTTGTCCGACGTGTTGTATTAGATAATAGATTTAAGTTAGAATTTTTTAGTGGCAATGCTTCTGCAATTATAGATGGCATCAATGACACAACAAAATTTAACGATAGCGAAACATGTTATAGTGGTTGTGTAGCCTTAATTAATTTTTAATAAGATTATGCGATTATATCTGAAAAAATTTGGTAACATACTAACTTCTCGCCAAGATGGTAGAGAGGCTTTTGGTGCTATAAATCCCGAACTTATAAATATAGACAAAAATGAAAAAATAGAAATTGATTTTGAAGGAATCGGCACACTTACACCTTCATGGGCCGACGAATTTATAACCAAGATAAAAGATAGGTACGGGGAGCGAGTAGTATTGATTGATACAAATAACTCTTCTGTAAAGGCCACCCTTGAGTTGCTACAAAGTGTAAAAGGATAACTTCAGTTTGCCGCTCTTAGTATAAAATAGTTGCAAACATCGTCTGCTATAGTCGACCATGAAAACTTGAGGATTTTGCGAAAACTAATGGCGGTAAAGAGTGGATTACACGTAGAAATAAACAAAAGTTATTCTCCAAATACACAGATGTTTATGTGGGGAACTAGAGAAAAGAAGAAAATAGTTTTCTTAAACGGCACCTCGAGTTCAGGAAAAACAACTATAGCTAAAGAAATTTTGAAATCTATTGATGCAAGTTATTTATCCATTGACGATTTCACTCATGTACAAAATGGGGAAGGACAAGAGTTTAAAGAACACTTTCCAGAGATAATAAACAATTTCCACAAAACAATTAAAAATACCGCCAATAACAATGTTAACGTAATAATTGACCACGTGTTAGAAAAACCAGAATGGTACGAATCATGTAAAGAAGCATTAAAAGATCTAAATGTGATTTGGGTTAGTGTTATAGCTCCAATAGATGTGTTAGAAAAAAGAGAATTAGCTAGAAAAGATCGGAATATTGGATTTGCAAGATTGCAATATGACCGAGTGTATAAAGATTACATAGCAGATATTGTAATTGATACTTCTAAAGTTTCTCCTGAAGAAGCCGCAACAATGATTTTAAATAATTAATACCTTAATTGAACCATATGAGATTTAATAATTAGGAATATAAAAGAGATATTTTGAAGTGATAAAATAGTTGCAAACATCGTCTGCTATAGTCGACCATGGAAAGCACCCTTCCAAAGGTGTTACTATTAGACCAGTTAATACTGAACTTCAAAAAGGAAGGTGATTGGTATGATGGGATTCAACAATATGATGGGCGGAAACGGCCTTTCTTGGCTCATATATGCGCTGGTTGTGACGCTGCTTGTGTTAGGTATTGCAGCATTGTGGAAATACATAAACAAAAATTAATCGGGTTAGTCTGGTTTTAAGATTTCATACATTTACATATTGCAATGCTTGTTGTAGTTTGTTACAGTCTTAATATATGGAACAAGTAACACTTGAATCAGTAGCCGAAAAGTTAGGCGCTTTCGAAATGTCCGTCAATGCCGGGTTTGAAAGAATAGAAGCTAGGCTCTCGAACGTAGAGACCAGACTAACGGATGTAGAGAGTAGCCTAACCAACGTAGAGACCAGACTAACGGATGTAGAGAGTAGCCTAACCAACGTAGAGACCAGACTAACCGACGTGGAAACAAGATTGACAAGAGTTGAAAACAGACTCTTAAACGTAGAGATTAAACTCATTCAAATGGAAAGCAAGATAGATGAAATCGATAAAAGCACGGCATACCTTCCAAAATTATATGACATAGTTGATAAATTCATGGGTGAAATTAACGAAAGCAGACAAGAAAGAACTTTTATCAACAACCGACTCACAAGGCTTGAGAAGGCAGTTGCTAAACAAGCTTAGGGGTAGTGTAAAATCTCAGTATAAACAAAACGCTTCCAGAAAAAGTTCAAAATCACTTCAAACGCGCAGATCAAAAAATATACGCGGTGATGCAAAATCTGCATTTTGGCGAATGGTTTAACCCAAGAAAAGCCAAAAGAGGCAGTGACTACTTTATGGCATTGTGCAGAGAAATTGTTGGCCAGCAGCTTTCGGGCAAGGCTGCGGGCTCCATTTTCAAGCGCTTTGAGAATTTGCTTGGAAGTAAAATCACACCGCAAAATATCATCGCCAGAAAAGACCAGGAAATGAGAGATTGCGGACTTTCATGGGCAAAAGTGAAATACATAAAAAGTCTGGCCCAGCTTGTACATGACAAAGTTATTGACTTGGAAGCACTGCCAACATTACCAGATGAAGACGTAGTTGGGGAGCTGGTCAAGGTGAAAGGCATAGGCCCGTGGACGGCGGAAATGTTTTTGATCTTCACACTCAACCGCGAAAACGTGTTTTCCTTTGGCGATTTGGGCTTGAAGAAAGGAATTGAAAAAGTGTATAGCATAAAAGACCCAAGCAAAGACAAAATCGCGAAAATTGTGAACAAATGGGACCCATACAAAACTTACGGTTCTATTGCCCTGTGGCACAGTTTGGAAGTGAAGATAACAGATTATAGATAGTTAAAATGATGCCCGAAACTATTGCAATACTATCCGACACACATTTGACTACAAAGTTTGACGAGCGAAAATTAAATTATTTGAAGTCGCTGTTTTTAAAACATGATCAGATTATCATCAATGGCGATTTCTGGTCATACTACAGCTGTACTTTTGACGAGTTCTTAAAATCTAAATGGAGCAGATTGTTTCCGGTTATGAAAGACAAAACAATTTACATCTATGGCAACCATGATAGAGAGAAATGGTGCGATGAGCGAGTTGGAGAGTTTTGCAAATCCGCAGCAGATAGTTACATCTTATCAATGGAGAACACCAAATTAATAGTTATGCACGGACATAAAATAGCCACCGATTCAGTTCAGAATGAACCTTATCTTAAGATTCAAAGATTTCTTGATATAGACAAATACAACTATTTTATCCAGGAAAAAATTGTAAAGCATGTGGGCTTGGGATTTTATACAAAACTTGGACAGAGAATAAATAGCAAACAGAAGAGTTACGCAAAAGGGCTGGAAGACAAAGAGACTTTAGTAGCGGCGCATTCACACACACCGGAATTCTCACCAAAGGATAAGTACATAAACACAGGATTTATTAACTATGGATTTTCGTCATATCTGAAGATTTTTGAAGGAAACATGACGTTAGCAACGGAAACATATTAATTCACTGACCTTCTAGCTGGTTTTCGCTGTAGCCCTTGTATATCCGTACCATTACCTCGCCGGATGCGTTTTCAAAAGTTTTGACCGTGGATTTGTTTTTGATGTTGGAAAGTTTGTGGTCGTAAGCCAAAGACAGCGGGCGTTTTATGCTTATTGCGTAAAAACATTGGGCAGTATCATTGGCATCGGCGTCCATGTAGAATTTTGCCAACGTCTTGTCTTCGTTTGTAATGTAACCGCAGGTTTCGCTATTAACACTGTTCTGATCGTTTATAAAATTGTTGATTTGATTCCAAAACCGTTTGTGCGTGAAGCCGGTTTTGTGCCGAATGTTGTCTTGTTGAACCATTTGGTCGGTTTCCCAAAAAAGAACTTTTTCGTCCTCAACGGGGTATTCAACTTTGTGGTCGACAAAAAGCAGATAACTTTGGGTAAAGAGAAACCCAAGTATCGCGATGAAGAACAAAGCAGATGGGATTCTAAGCCAAAGTTGCGCTCTGAGAGTTGTTAAGTAGTACATGGCGTAAGCAACCAGAACCGTTGTTGGAATGAAGATGTTGTAAAAGTGAAGGCCGGAGTATTTTACGAAGAATCTAAAAAAGATGATGAGGATGAGAAACCAAGCGAGGAAGAGGCTGGGCGTGCCGCTGCGGCGGCACGCCCCCAAAGCAATCGCCGTTCCCACCGCATAAACCCAAAACGTCAAAAACGGATTATAAACGAGAAAATACTTCAATTCGTCTCTGTTCTTAAATTTGTCGGCAAGCCCATAAATTCCTTCGGCATAATCGGCGTTGGCCGGAAGGTGCAGATAAGTCAAAATGTACGGAACTAGAAACGGCAGCACAATCAATCCTCCCACAAACATGTTAATCACAACGAACTTCATGGTAAGACCATGACGTTTGGCGAATCTAACGAGGAAATACAAAATCGGCAGCAAAATATATATCGCGTCCCAATGAGCCAGAAATGACAAACCAAACATCGCCGTACCAAGAACGGAACTCCTCAAAGCGTTTTTTTTCCTGTCCAACAAGTCGGCAAAAAAATACAGCGATGCAAATGAAAAAAACAAATTTAGGTTTTGGTATTGTGCAATGCGCGAATACGCAACAATTAAACCGTTTGTACCCAAAAGGAAAGCGCTGACAAAAGCAACGTAAAAATTGCCCGTAAGTTTCTTTATCAAAAAGTAGAACACAACCATGGCTGCGGCTCCAAAAAGAGCAAACGGTAGGCGTTGCGCCAACTCGTTTCTATAGTCGCCGACAACGGAGTAGGGGATATAGCCGACAAAAAGCTGCAGAGGCCCTTTTCTTTGGGTGAGTATAAACTGGGAGATTGTCATTTCCGGATTCTTTTTACCACCTCTGTAGAAAAAGGTGCCCGGCTCATCGGAAATGTAGTCGGAGTATGATAAGCTTGGAAAACGCAAAAGCACCGTAACCAAAAGCAAGACTATAAAAAGTATCTTTTCGGGGTTTACCGCCTTCATGAGTTTGTATATAGTATAGTCACATGCTTCGAATAAACAAAGACAGCATTAGAAATATCATTTTTGGAGTTGAGGATAGTTTAGTTTCCACTATTGGGGTGGTATTCGGAATTGCCACGGCCACCCAAGACCCAAAAACCACGCTCACAAGCGGAATTATTGTTGTTGCTGTTGAAGCTATTTCAATGGGCGCAGGCTCTTATCTTTCCGAGCAATCCACCGATGAATACGCGGGCAAAAAGGAGCATTCAGACAATCCCGTTATGGACGGTGTTTTAATGGCAATTTCATATGGCTTGAGTGGCGTGCTGGTTCTGCTGCCCTACATGCTCTTGCCAATTGACATTGCCAAGTATGTTTCCATTGGCGCAACAACTGCGGCGCTGTTCTTGCTTGGATATATACCAAACAAAAGCATCAAATCGGCGATTAGAATGGCCGTGGTTGCAGGCGTTGCCATTTTGGCTGGCTTTTTAATTGCGAGTCTAATATAATTTCAGCACTGCTTTTATGGAACAAATAACATCGCTTGCCTTTGTAGAGAATTCCAAGAGTACCGGCGAAGTGAAAAAATCGGTCAATATTCTTATTCCTATAGCCTGGTATCTATCATCGCTGGCTGCGACCTTTGCGGTAGTTGTCTTGCTTGTGGTGCAAATTTCTAATCCAAAATTAGCCGAAACCGAACGGTATACCATTTTTGCGGCAAAGCCGCTTGTGCTGGGAACTACCGCCGAAGTTGTTAACGCTGCCGATGCGCGTCCGGCCAAAATCGACCAGTTTTTCAGACAGCACGGGTGCCCTCTCTATGGGCTTGGCCACATCTTTGTGGATGAAGCAGACAGAAACAACATCCCGTTTTGGTTTGTTGCGGCTATTGCATTTCAGGAATCAAGCTGCGGAAAACTCACACCCGAGGTTAAGGGCGTTGAGTCATTCAACGCTTGGGGATGGGGAGTTTACGGCGATAATGTGCGCATGTTTGAAAATTGGGAACACGGCGTGCGCGTTGTTTCAAAGTATTTGGCCGACCAATTCTTCTCCCAAGGAGTTACCGAGCCGTGTGAGATCATGAAGGTATATACGCCGCCGTCAACCGGCTCGTGGTGCTCCGGCGTTGAGTATTTTAGAAACGAGATAGAAAACTACAAAACCCCCCTTCAGGGCGAGGCCCTGTAGCCCATCACCCTGTATAATAGGCTTGATTTGGGTGGATGGCGGAACAGGCATACGCGCATGGTTTAGGACCATGTCCCGCAAGGGGTGAGGGTTCGATTCCCTCTCCACCCACCAAAGGTTGGTAGATGGCTTGGCTTGAACTTTTGTATGCATGTTAAAGGTAGATGAGAGAGGGGATCGAATGCCGGAGCGGGCGAAGCAAGCGAGGCGGGGTCGCACGGCTTACAGATACTAGGAACGAAGTGACGTAGTATGTGTTAGCACGCGTGACCGATTCCCTCTCCACCCACCAAAGCGGTTTTAGTCACAAAACCTTCCAAACATACTATAATAATTTCATGGAACTCAAAGACAAAGTTGTGGTAGTAACAGGCGCAACGGGGGGGATAGGCTCGGCGGTTGTTAGGGAGCTGGCCAAGGAGAATGCAAGGTTGGTGTTAGTTGGGCATGAGGCAGTTGCGCCGGAAGTTCCCGGCTCACAGTACTTCTCGTGCGATCTAACAAGTTACGCCGATTTGGAACATACCGCCCAAAATATCGCCCAAAGGCACACTACCATCGACGTGCTCATAAACTGCGCGGGAATAGGAATTTACAAACCAATCGCCGAACTCACCAAAGAAGACTGGGACAAGACTATAAGTCTAAATCTATCATCGCCGTTTTTTATGACCAAACTGCTGCTTCCGGCAATGCAAAGGTCGGCTGCTCCGTTGGTGTTGAACATTGGCTCTGGCATGGGTGTGCTGCCAAAGGAGAATCGCGCGGCGTACTGTGCGTCAAAGTTTGGGCTGCGCGGGTTAACGCTAAGCTTGGCCGAAGAGTTTGCAGGCAAGAAGCCCGATTTTTGCCTGATAACGCTTGGAAGCACGCTCACCGGCTTTGCGGGTATGTCGGTTGAAGAAAAGGCGGGGCTGCACAAAAATGGCCGGGCGTATTTTACGCCGGAATGGGTTGCTAACAGGCTGCTGGCGATTATAAAAGACGATAATAGGGAAACGGAGTATAAATTGTTTCCAAGCGATTTTGGCTTTGGAACTTGGGAGTGAAGGCCACCGCTCGATGTACGCTTGGTGGCCTTCGTGGGCTGTTTCAGTATTCTCTTGGCGGTAACCATGGCAGCGTCGGTTTGCCGATGTCCTGGCTCGACGGGAAGATGATGTGTATCACCAACGCAATCCCGGAGCCAACGGACATGCCAAACAGCGCGATGAGGACGTACGTTAGGATGGATCCCCACCAAGCGCGTTGGGCCTCTATCACCACATCGTAGCCGACGCCGGCGTTGAACTGAACCAACGCCAGTGTGGCCCCAATCAAGAACATGAGAGCCAACGGTGTGGTGGCGGCTGCTAACGCAGCGATCAGCGCCAGCCTTCTGCCCTGCGCCTCTGCCAGGCGCAGAAGCGAGAACAGCGCCGCAACTAGGGCGGCGAGAAAAGTTACGCCAGCCCCGCACAGTACATCGAACATGCTCGCCTCCTTTTTAGCTAGACTGTCCAACAGTATATCCCATAGCACATATTTTCTCAACCGGCTTTGCTGTGCTAAAATACTTCGGTCATGCAGGTAAAAGTTGAAAAACAGCCAAAATCTACGCTCAAGCTCACCATCACCGTCCCAAACGAAAAGGTGCTGGAAGTCTACAACAAAGTTGTTGCCACGCTTGTTGAGACCGCGGAACTTCCGGGCTTTAGAAAGGGTAAAGCGCCAAAAGAGAAAGTTTTGGAAAAAGCCGACCAGGCAGAGCTAAACGGTGAAGTGGTGAACAAACTGCTGCAGACATATTATCCGCAAGCGCTCAAAGAGCACCACATTTTGCCCGTGTCTAATCCGCGGGTGGAAATTGCCAAATTCGACTTGGACAAGGACTTTGAGTTTAGCGCAACGGTGGGGCAGAAACCGGAGATTAAGATTGGCGATTATAAAGTCGCCATTAAAACCCGACTGGAAACAAAAGTTGCCGCCGCAAAAAAAGCCAACGAAGACAAGTTCAAAACCGGCGAAGAGGTTGCAGAGCCGCACATGCACCTAACCGTTGATGACGTGATTGACGGGATTCTTGGCGTATCGGAGCTTGAAGTGCCGGATTTGCTAATTGACGACGAAGTAAACCGCATGCTCTCCAGACTCTTGGACCAAACACAAACACTTGGCATGACTGTGGAAGATTATTTGCAGTCGCAAAACAAAACCGGCGAAAAACTGCGCGAGGAATACACAAACTACGCCCAAAGGACTTTGAAGGCCGAATTTGTTTTGACACAACTCATTGAGGTTGAGAAAGTAGCCGTTGACGATGCGGAAATAGACGAGGCCATGAAAGCCGGAGGTATGCAAAGCCCAACAGAAAAATGGTATATTAAAAGCATTCTGGCCAAGAACAAGTTAGTCTCCAAGCTGGCCCAGGAGGCGGAAGGGCATGCACATGAAAAATAACATTCTTGTACCCGTAGTTGTTGAAAAAGACCCAAACGGGTTTGAGCGATCGTACGATATTTATTCGCGCCTTTTGAAGGATTTTATTGTATTTATAACAGGCGAGATCGACATTGCCGTAGCAAACACATTCATCGCCCAGCTTTTGTTTTTGGAGAGCGACGACCCTACGCGCGACATAAAGATTTACATAAATTCCGAGGGCGGGTACGTTAGCGCCGGGCTGGCAATGTACGACACTATGAAGCTGATTAGAAACGATATTGTGACCATAAACGTTGGTTTGGCTGCATCCATGGCTTCCGTGCTACTGTCCGGCGGGACAAAAGGCAAGCGATATGTGCTGCCCGAATCAAAAACAATGATCCACCAGGTTTTGGGAGGCGCGGAAGGTCAGGCTTCGGACGTTGAAATTGCAGCAAAAGAGATGTTGAAGGTGAAAGAGCGTCTCACGCAGATTTTGGCCGAAAACACATCGCAAAAGTTTGACAAGGTGCTAAAGGATATGGACAGAAACTACTGGATAACGGCAAAAGAGTCGGTTGAGTACGGCATAGCCGACGAGATTCTCAAAACCCAAAAAGGGAAAAAGGCCTGATTTTGCGGGCTCGTAGCTCAGCTGGTTAGAGCGCTTCATTGACATTGAAGAGGTCTCTGGTTCGAATCCAGACGGGCCCACCAGATTTTGGAATAGGGTCTCCCCATGTACTATTTCGCATTCATTGAATTGCTTATGTCAAAATCGCCGACTCTGGTTCGAACAAGATTTGTTAAGACGGCGGGAACTCCAACAGCCTGACCCAAGTCGCTGGCGAGAGACCTTATATAGGTTCCTTTGCCGCATTTTATTGTGAGGTTAATTGTGGGAAACGCTGCACCTTCTATAGTTATGGAGTCAAATTTGTCTACGGTGATGGAGTGAATACTGACTTCTCTTGAGGGGAGGGAGGCGGGGTCGCCTCTCCTTGCAACCTTATACAGTCGCTGTCCTTGCACTTTCACCGCAGAATAAGCCGGTACCTGCTGATTTATGGTTCCAATAAAACTCGGAATGACTTCCTGCAATTTTTGCTGTAACTCCTCCACACGCATTTTTGGTTCAAAAAATGTCAGCGGTCCTTCCAAATCGTAAGTAGGGGAAGACACACCAAAAGCAATTGTCGCCCGGTATTCCTTTTCCATGGCCATAAACTCGGCCTGGCGCTTTGTATCGTTGTCTGTCAAAACAATCAGCACACCTTCGGCCAATGGGTCCAAAGTCCCCGCGTGACCAATCTTCGTTGGCCTTGGCACAAGCGTCGGTTTTAACTTTGCAACAACATCAAAACTCGTCCAACCTTTTGGCTTATAAACGCTCATGATCACACCACGATTATACAGGGTCGAACCGGGTTAAACCCGATTCGACCCGCAACCTAACTTCTAGTATTAACTTCAAATTTCAATTATGATTGACCGCAGTGAAGAATATAGATTCCTCGCTGCGCTCGGAATGACGTCCGAGGGAAGGCGTTCTATGGGCAAAGTGATAGAAAAACTAAAAGATGACCCGTTGATGCCGCTTAGACACAGCGCGGAGCACGTGCTGCACATGGCGATGCAGGAGCTGTATCCAAGCCTGAAAAAGGTGATGGGACCGCCAATAGAAAACGGTTACTACCTTGATTTTGATTTGGACGAGAAGGTTTCGGCGGAATATTTCCCAAAAATAGAAGCACGCATGCAAGAAATTGTTGACGCAAACCTGCCGATAAAAAGGCACGAAAGCTCCTTTGAGGAAGCTTCGCAGATTTTTAAGGACAACCCCTACAAACTTGCTACTCTGGCGGAAATCAAAGACCGCGGCGAAGAAGTTACGCTTTATAGCATGGGCGATGAGGGCGGCACGCATCACGAAGTTGACCTGTGTGCGGGCCCGCACGTGAAAAGCACCGGCGGCGTAAAAGCGTTCAAATTGCTGTCCGTGGCCGGCGCGTACTACAAAGGCAGCGAGAAGAACAAAATGCTCCAGCGCATTTACGGCACGGCTTTTGATTCAAAAGAGAATTTGGATGAGTACCTAAAAAATCTGGAGGAAGCCAAAAACCGCGACCACAGAAAGCTTGGAAAAGACTTGGAGCTTTTTACCTTCTCAGAGGAAGTTGGCCCGGGCTTGCCGCTGTGGATGCCAAAGGGCAACGTCATTCGCGAAGAATTGGAAAACTGGGCAAAGGAAACCGAAAAAGACCGGGGATACGCTCGTGTCGCAACCCCACACATCGCCAAACACACCCTCTTTGAGATTTCCGGGCACCTCCCGTACTACAAAGCCGACATGTACAGCCCAATGGACATTGATGGCGAAGAGTACTACTTAAAAGGCATGAACTGCCCACACCATCACATGATCTACAAAGCCAAACCAAGGTCTTACAAGGAATTACCCTTAAGATTTTCCGAATATGGCATGGTGTACAGATACGAGGATTCCGGTTCACTTTTTGGCTTGATGCGCGTACGGGCCTTGCAGCAAAACGACGCGCACATTTACTGTACACAGGAACAAGCCGTTGATGAGTTCTTGGCGGTGCTAAAGCTGCACGAGTACTACTACAACATCTTGGGCCTGACCAAGGATGACTACTTTATTGCGGTTGGCTTGCCCGATCCGGCCAAAAAAGACAAATACCACGGTGACATCCAAACTTGGAAAAAGGCCGAGGACATGATGCGCAAGGCGTGTGAAATGTCTGGCATTAGAACCGTTGATGATATTGGCGGCGCGGCGTTTTACGGACCGAAAACCGATTTCACCGTTACATCGTCCGTTGGGCGGGAATTCGCAATATCCACCAACCAACTGGACCTTTTCATGCCGCAGAGGTTTAACCTTGAATACACCGCTCCCGACGGCTCAAAGAAGCTGGTTGCAGTAATTCACAGAGCGCCGCTTGGCTCGCACGAACGGTTCGTGGGCTTTCTCATTGAGCACTTCGCCGGAGCGTTTCCGGTGTGGCTATCGCCGGTGCAGGCTACCATCATCCCTATTAGCCAGAAACACACCGACTACGCCCAAAGCCTGGCCAGCCAAATGAAAGCGCAAAACTTGCGCACAGAGGTTGACAACCGCGACGAAACAATGCAGGCCAAAATCCGCGATGCACAGCTCCAAAAGGTTCCGTACATGCTAATAGTGGGAGACAGGGAAGTGCAAAACGCCGAGGTTAGCGTGAGACTGCGGGGCGGAAAAGACCTTGGCGCCAAACCGGCCGCAGAAGCAATTGCCAAGCTAAAAAAAGTTTACAATGACAAATCGCTGGAGGTATGGCCAAGTTGACCAAATTGACACTAATATGGTACCGTTGTCTAGCTAAAGGAGCAGCTAGTCTATAATCAAGAAATATTTGATCAACGAAAGAATACGGTTTGATAAGCTAAGAGTTATTACCGAGACGGGCGAGAATCTTGGTGAGCTGTCAACCGCCGAGGCCTTAAAACAGGCACGGGAGCGGGAAAGGGACTTGGTTGTTATTTCTGAGGGTACAAACCCGCCGGTTGCAAAGATTCTTGACTTTAACAAATTTTTGTACGAGACAAGAAAAAAACAGTCGGCAAGCAAAGCCAAGTCGAAAAAAAGCGAGCTTAAAGAGCTTAGGATTGGCCCGGTAACAGACGGGGGGGATTTAGCTGTACGGGTTGGGCGCGCCAAAGAGTTTCTGGCCCAAGGCCACAAGGTAAAGTTTACGTTAAAGTTAAAGGGCAGAACACAGGCTCACCCGGAACTTGGATTTGAGAAAATCAACAGAGTGATTAAAGAGCTGGAGGGAACCGCAGTTACGGAGGATATAGTTAAGAAAATGGGCAACATCATTACGGTCACTTTTGTTGCAAGGTGAATTAAATGCCAAAAATGAAGACCAGAAAAACTCTTGCAAAAAGAGTCAAACTAACCAGAAATGGAAAATTTGTTAAGAAGCACGTGCAAACGGGACACTTGAAGGTTAAATGGAGCGCGGATGCCAGACACGAAAAGGCAAAAACAAACGTTATACAGGCAAAGGGTTTTATAAAAATGTTTAGAAAGATGTTACCGTAATATGCCAAGAGTAAAGGGCGGACCAGCTTCCCATAGAAAACACAAAAAAGTAATAGGAATGGCAAAGGGCTTTAAGGGGACGCGAAACAGGCTTTTCAATAGAGCCAACCAATACGTTCTGCGCGCCGGCGAGCACGCCTTTGCAGGCAGAAAACAAAGAAGAAGAGATCTGCGCAGGCTTTGGATAGCACGCATCAACGGCGCGCTTTCGGAAATGGGATTAAACTACAGCAAATTTATAAACGGGCTGAAAAATTCCAGCATTGACCTTAACAGAAAACAACTCAGCGAAATGGCAATTCATAGCCCCAAAGATTTTGAACAAGTCGTTAACAAGGCCAAAACCACGGTTAAAGCTTAAACACTTCGTCCCATTCAAATAATTTGCTAAACTAAGTGGTGATGCTTTAGGGAAGAAATGAACCATGATCTCGAAAATAGAAGAAGTCAGAAATTTATTTGAGGGTGATTTAATACAAGCCGCAAAGACCGGAGCGTACGACGATTTATATCTGAAATACTTTTCGCGTCTCCAAGGATTAACGACATTATTACTCAAAGAGCTGCCGGGTCTGAACGAAGAGGCTAAAAAAACATACGGCCCGTTAATTAACTCGCTGCAGGTTGCGCAAAAAAATGCAATAGAGCAGGGAAAGCTTGCCTACGAACAACAGCTCCAAAACAACCCGTTGATTGATCTAACGCTGCCCCAATCGCCAAAATCCACGGGAATGCTGCACCCGGTGACTCAAACGATTCGTGAGATGAACGCTTTTTTTAGATATTACGGCTATTCAATTGTAGAAGGGCCGGAAATAGAAAATGCAGAATACAACTTTAGAAAGCTCAACCTGCCGGAAGGCCACCCGGCAACGGATCTTCAGGATACACTCTTTATAAAATCGCCGGATTTGATGCTAAGGACGCATACATCGTCGGTGGAGGCGCGCGTGCTTTCAAGCCAAAAACCGCCAATCCGCGTGGCATTCCCCGGCAGGTGCTACAGAAACGAAACACCCAACGCATCAAACGGATCATTCTTCTATCAATATCAGGGCGTGGTTGTAGACAAAGGCATCACCATTCAAAACCTAATGTCAACGCTGGAAGAGTTTCACAAGCACCTGTTTGTCGATGCTATAGAATTGCGTTTTAGGTACAAATATTACCCCGAAGTATCGCCCGGCCTTGGCACCGATATTCGCTGCCAACTGTGCGCCGGCAAAGGGTGCGAAGTATGCAAATATCGCGGTTGGCTTGAAGTGCTAGGTAGCGGCATGATTCACCACAACACGTTGAAAATGTGCGGAATAGACCCAAACGTTTACACGGGCTTTGCCTTTGGAATGGGCTTGGACAGGCTTGTTATGAGCAAATTCGGCATAACATCACAAAAAAGCTTGTACGACGGGAGCTTGGCATATATATGAAGATACCGGTTGAGTGGCTAAAAGAATACATTGATATAAAAAAGTCGCCGAATGAGTTGGCAGAGGCGTTTACCGCGCTGGGGCTTATGCTGGACAAGCCGACGGACGGCGTGGTTTTGGACTTGGAACACAGAATGGACAGATCCGACTGGCTGGCGATTATTGGGTGCGCAAGGGACCTTGCGGCCATGTTGGGCGTGCCGCTAAAGTTGCCGGCCGCACACGCCCAAAAAGGCAAAATGCCCGGCAAAGGCCAGCTGGTGGACATAAAGGTGGAGGCGCCTGACTTGGTCAGAAGGTTTAATACACGGGTGTTCAGAGGGCTAAAGGTGGGAGAGTCGCCAAAGTGGTTGAAAGAGCGATTGGAGACCTATGGCATGCATGCAATCAATAATATAGTCGACGTTACAAACTACGTGATGATTGAATACGGCCAGCCAATGCACGCACAGGACTTGAAAAAGTTTGACAAGCAAGAAATAGTTTTGAGGCGAGCAAGGACCGACGAGGGAATAACGACACTGGACGGAACTTTTATAAAACTGGATGAAGACACGCTGGTTTTGGCCGAAAATTCTAACTTAATTGGGATTGGCGCAATTGTTGGCACACAAAAAACAGCAGTTGACCAGACAACAACAGATATTGTGCTGGATGCGGGAAATTATGACCAAGCAAACATACGGCGCACGGCGCGCCAACTAAAAATATACAACGAGACCGTTTTGAGGACGGACAAGTTCCTGCACCCGCAGTTAACACAAGTAGCAATAGAGCGGGCGACAAAGCTGATTTTGGACTTGGCGGGGGGCGAATACTACGAAAACGTTGACTACTACCCAAATCCGCCGCAACCAAAACAAATGGAATTGCGCACCAATAGGATTTCACAAATAAGCGGCATGGATTTTGAACAAGAGGCTGTTAGACGCATATTAACATCGTTGGATTACAAAATTGTGGAAGAGGACGATGTAAGCTGGCAGCTTGAAGTGCCTTATTTTAGGACGGACGTTGACGTTGAGGACGACGTTGTCTCCGATATACTGCGAATAAGCAACTACGCAAATATTCCGCACACACCCATTCAGGGCGCACCGCCAAAGGAAATTACCTCAAAGATTTACGCGTTTGAAGAAGGGCTTAGGGATATTTTGGTAGCCCTGGGCTTGCACGAGCACATAACCGACCCCCTGGTGCAGCACGGCGCCGAAGCAAAAAACCAAATTGTGCTGGAAAATGCGCCGACGGCGGAGAAAGACGCGTTGAGAGTGTCCGTAACCGAAACGTTAATGCGTGTTGTCGCAAGCTACAGAAAGCACGGAATTAAGGAAGCGTCGGTTTTTGAGCTTGGCAACACATACGCGCGGGATGGCGCAAAATACACAGAAACCAGGGTTCTTGAGATAATTCACGCCGGCAGCGGCAGCGCAGTTGAAAACACAGCGCAGCTAAAATCAATTGTTGCCGGTATATTCGCCGAGTTGGGGCTTGCCAACGTAGCGTACAAAAAAGACGGCAATAGCGCAAAAATGTATGTTCGAGACGTATACTTGGGGACTTTGAAACCAGCGTCGGTTACGCTCCATACGGAAGCGTTGTTGAGCGTTGCACAAAGAACCGCGCGCGTTGTATACCAGCTGCAAAACAGAATCGCGGAGGATTTGTCCTTGCTGCTGGACATGAAACAGGTTGGAGGCGAAATCTTTGACTTTGTAAAACACCAGCCGTTGGTTTGGAAGGTAGAGATTACGCAGGAGTACACGGATGCAAAGCTTGGAGACAACAAAAAATCAATCACGCTAAAAGTTGTCTTTGACACACAGGATCAGCCCAAAGTGAACGAAGTACGAAACCGCATCATTGCAGCACTCGAGAAAGATTTTGGCGTTAAGGTTAGGGCGTAACGGTAAGCTTTATCGTTGCACTACCTTCTCTGTCATCATTGTCTTTGGCGGTAATTTTAATTTCATGGCTCCCGGCTTGCGACGGTAAAAACTCAAAGTTGTAACCGTAGGGAGAAGATTTATCGGTTGTTACGCGATTACCGTCCAGATAGACTCTAACCTCCTCAACATCATCGGAAGCGGAAACCTCGGCGTCGAGCCTAAAGGTTAAAGGTGCGGTGTCGCCGTCGCTAAAGCCCACTATGTTAATTTTGGGGTCTGCGCTCCTAACATCGCCGTCGCCGTCAAACTCAAGGCGGGACCTTGTTTGCGGCGGAAAGTACTTGTCGTCGTCATAGGTGTCGCCAACCCACGCATCAACGTAACCTTGCCACTGCGGCTGTTCGGCCTTTATTTTGACAAAAGTCTTGGTATCGGTTTTGTCGGCGTCTTTGCAACCGTCGTTGGCAATCAGGCCGTCTTTCTCGCACACTTCCAACCGCCTGTACCAATCGCTAATGGTGGTAGGCTCCGTTCCTTCAATAAACCATTCCTCGCGCTTGTCGTTGTCTTCAAAGGGCAACATGCCGGTGAGCGTGTCTACCGCAATTTTTTTGACTCCTTTGGGTATTTCAAATTTTTCGCTTGGATTGCCTTTTAGGGCAAACGCGGTAAATTTGTTGCCGATGGGGGTTGCGCCGGTGATGCCGGACGCCACATTTGGATTCATCGCATCGTTGTTGCTGTTGCCAACCCACGTTCCGACGGCGAGCGAGGGGGTATAGGCCATAAAATAGTTGTCGCGCTTGTCGTCGGTGGTTCCGGTTTTCACGGCAACTCGGTGGCCGGGGATGTTTAACAAGCCTCCGGCGCCGAATACATCGGAACGGGCACCGTCATCCGACAAGATGTCGGAAATTAAAAAGGCCACTTTCTCATCCAAAACTTGTTTTCCGCCGGAATCCCGCCATTTGTACAAAACATCGCCGCGCGCGTCTTTTACCTCCAAAATGGCCAGGGGCTCTTTGTGCGCGCCCTTGTTGGCCAGCGTTGCAAAGGCGTTTGTCATTTCCAAAAGCCTTGTTTCTCCGCCGCCCAGAGTTAGGGACAACCCATACTTTGACGGGTCCTTTAGCGTGGTAACGCCCATATCTTTTGCCGTTGCCATCATTGACTCTATGCCGACTATACTCAACGCCTTAACCGCCGGAACGTTTAACGAATTACCAAGGGCTTTTCTCAAAAGTACCGGCCCTCTAAACTTTCCGTCGTAGTTTTCCGGTTCGTAAAATTTGTTCAGTTCAACGCCGGTACCCACAAATTTGGTGGGAACGTCCACAAGGGGGAAAGCGGCGGTATAGCCCTGTTTTAGCATTGTGGCATAGGTGATGGGTTTTATGGATGAACCGGGCTGGCGCGGCGCCAAAGTTACATTCACGTTTGGGTCAAATTTGCAGCTTCCCGGGCCGGTTGTTCCGGAAACGCAGCCGGCGGGTTCCGGATCGCCAAAGTAGTCTTTTGAGCCCACCATCGCCAAAATCTTGCCTGTTTTTGGCTCCATGGCGATCAAAGATCCGTTGTACACATTCATCCATTTTGACTTTTCAACCTCGTCGTTGACTATTTTCTCCGCCTCCCTTTGTAGATTCAAATCAAGCGATGTAGTAACTTGCAAACCGCCCTGCTCAACCAACTCCTCGCCGAACTTTTGGGCCAAAAGGTCTTTTACATAAAAAACAAAGTGGGGTGCGCCAAACGGCGCCTTTGCCGATTTGAAAACCAACTGCTCGCTCTTTGCCCTCTCATAGTCTTCGTCGCTCAAATAATGTTTCATGCCTTTTGCGTCAACCCAGCCCCGCACGTTCATTAGATACAAAACATAGTCTTTGCGCTCCAACCCCTTGCTCGGGTCGCCGCTGTATGGAGAGTAGTAGCTTGGGCGTTGGGGAAGGCCGGCCAAAAATGCGGCTTCGGCGACGGTAAGGTCTTTGGGGTGTTTGTCAAAGTAGGCTTTGGACGCAGTGAGCACGCCGTAGTTTTGCCCGCCGTACGGCGTTTCATTGAGGTACATCTGCATTATTTCGTCTTTGGTGTATTTGTTTTCCAACTGGAGCGAGAGAATGGCTTCCTTTATTTTTCTGGAAAGCGTTCTTTCCTGGCTCAAGAGCGCGTTTTTTACAACTTGCTGGGTGATGGTAGAACCACCCTGCAAACCGGAACCGGTTACCGTGTTCTTCATTGCTCTTAGCATGCCTCTAAAAGAGTAGCCGGTGTGTTGATAAAACTCCGAGTCTTCGGTGGACAACGTTGCGTAGATGACGTAGGGTGAGACTTCGTCTAATTTTACAAGGCTTCTGTTTTTTTCGCCAAAGACTTCGTAGATGGGTGTTCCGTCGTTTGCGAGGATTCTGGTGGAAAGTTCGGTTTCTCGCGTTAAGAGAGTATTGGGATTTGGAAGGTCAATTGAAAAAGCAGCAACTACAATCACAACAAGAATCACCCCACCAACAAGCGAGAATAACACGAAGGAGGCCGCGTATGTGAGCAATTCGAGCTTTTTTTGTTTTGTTAACCCGGAAAATCGTGTGATACGCACCGGCATATTATAACAGAGAACGAACCTTCCCCGGGACCAACCCGAGGCAGGACCAGCCTTCGTCGGGTTGGTCCTTGGTTTGCTATACTTAGTACATGTCAAAAATCATCACTGATGAAAAGATCGTTGATGGGGTACTCACGCGCCATGTGGCGGAGATTTTCCCGTCAAGAGAATTACTAAAGAAAAAACTTGTGCAGGGCAAAAAAATTCGGCTCTATCTTGGGGTGGATCCAACCGGCGAACTCCTCCACGTAGGGCACTTGGCACCGTTAAGAAAATTGGCGCAGTTTCAACAGCTTGGGCACGAAGTAATTCTACTCATAGGAGATTTTACCGGAAGAATAGGCGACCCAACCGATAAGTCCCAAACCAGAAAACAGCTTACAGAAGCGGAAATCGGACACAACGTAAGCACATACAAAAAGCAAGTAGAAAAAGTCTTAGACTTTGGCGGCGAAAACCCGGTGAAAGTAATGTATAACAGCACTTGGCTGGCAAAACTCACGTTTGTAGATGTTGTTAATTTGGCGGCAAATTTTACGGTGCAACAAATGCTCGAGCGCGACATGTTCCAAAATCGCATCAAAGAAAACAAGCCAATAAGTCTGCACGAGTTTTTATACCCGCTGATGCAAGGCTACGACAGCGTGGCCATGGACGTTGACCTGGAAGTCGGTGGTACAGACCAAACGTTTAACATGCTGGCTGGTCGAACACTACTTAGAAAACTAAAAAACAAAGATAAATTCGTTTTGACCTTAGAACTTTTGGAAGACAATCGCGGAAGGAAAATAGGAAAAACAGAAGGAAACGTAATTGCCATTGCCAGCGGAAACCCACAGGACTTGTACGGCGGGATCATGTCGTTGGGCGATGATACTATCGCCAATGCATTTACGGCGTGTACAACGTTGTCTTTAGAGGAAATTGAAAAGATTAAGACCGGGCTCACAAAAGAAAATCCAATGACGTACAAAAAGCTTTTGGCATACACGCTGGTTGCCGAGTTGTATAGCAAAGAAAGCGCGCAGAAAGCGCAGGAGGAATTTGAGAGATTGGTACAGGAAGGCGAACCAACCGAAATAACCACCGCCACACTAAAAGCACCCAACGCCACAACCGTGTTTGAGTTTCTAAAAACGGCCGTTCCCGGCCAGTCTTCGGCAGAGGCAAAAAGGCTGATAGCACAGGGCGGTGTGGAAATAAACGGCGGGAAAGTTACAAACGCAGCCGCACTGATAAACCTCAAATCCGGCAATATAGTTAAAATTGGCAAGCGGCGCTTTATCAAAATACTATGAAACTGGGCAAGCTAAAAGTCAACAGAAAACTAATAGTTAAAGCAATAATAATATTTAGCACGTTTGCGCTGGTAATAACATCGCTTGCTCCGGTTATATTTGCCATCTTTTCATAATGATTGGGCTTTACGACAACGTTTCAGTTATCCCAAAAGTAGGACCCAAGTACAAAGCGGAACTCAAAAAGCTGGGACTTGAAACGGTTGAAGATTTAGTTTATTACTTTCCATTCCGTTACACCGACTACTCACACCTAAAAAAAGTTAACGACTTGAGAGTTGGCGATGTTGCGACGGCAATTACAACTTTGGAAAAGATAAACACCGTATATACAAAATCCAGAAAAGTTTTGACCAAAGCAACATTTAGCGATGAAACGGGCAAGATTAACGCAGTTTGGTTTAATCAACGCTATCTACAAAAAATGCTGCAAACGGGCGGAAATTATAGTATCTCGGGCAAGATCGATTTATTTAGCAACAAGCCCGTTTTTGTCTCTCCGGACACGGAACTTGCAGATGGCAACAGACTAAATACCGGCAGATTTGTGCCGGTTTACTCCGAAACCGCAGGCGTTTCATCAAAGTGGCTTAGGGCAAAGATTTTCTTTGCCCTAAGCCACATGCCAACAATCGACGAATATATGCCAACATGGTTGTTGAAAAAACATGCCTTTCCCGGCGTCGCTGAAGCCCTAGCCAACATACACTTTCCAACCACCGCAGAAGCAGCGCAAGGGGCAAGAACCCGGTTTGCATACGAAGAAGTGTTTTTTGAGATGCTAAAGGTTCAAAAGAGGAAACACGAATGGGACGATGCCCTGCAGAGTGCCGTCTTGCAAGTAACTGCAGGTACGCTTAAAGCCTTCATCAAAAAACTACCCTTTGAACTCACAAATGACCAAAAATCTGCGGTTACCAATATAGTCGCCGATTTAACATCAACACGCCCAATGAATCGACTCTTGGAGGGCGACGTTGGCACGGGCAAAACCATAGTCGCCGTTATTGCAGCTTACATTGCCAACCAAAGCGGCTTCAAAACGCTCTGCATGGCCCCAACCGAAATCCTGGCCAAACAGCACTGGGACACTTTTTGTGAGTTTCTGCCAAACACGGCATTGCTAACCGGCGCAACTCCAAAAAGCGATCTAAGCGGATACGACAACATAATTGGCACACACGCGCTGTTGTTCTCCAAAGCCTTTCCGCAAAAAGTGGGGCTTGTTGTGGTTGACGAGCAACACCGGTTTGGCGTGGCACAAAGGGCACTTCTGGCAAAACCGGACAAAACCAAGCACGCTCCGCACCTTCTCACGCTCACGGCAACGCCAATTCCAAGGACGCTGGCGCTCACTTTGTTTGGCGATTTGTCTGTATCAACTCTAATCACACCGCCAAACAAAGAGAAGCAAGTCACAACGTGGGTGGTTGACGAGACTAAACGGGCCGCGGCGTTTGACTGGATCAAAAACCGCAACGAGCAGGTTTTTGTGGTCTGTCCGTTGATTGAGGCATCCGAGCACGAATCGTTGGCAAACGTGAAGTCGGCACAAACCGAGTACAAAAGACTAAAAGAAGGCGTGTTTAAGGATGTGGCTGTGGGGCTGCTTCACGGCAGAATGAAGTCTGATGAGAAGCAAAGTGTCTTGAACGATTTTAAAATCAAGAAGCTCAAAATCCTAGTGTCAACGCCGGTAATAGAGGTTGGCGTAGATATTCCGGAGGCAACGATTATGGTAATTGAAAGCGCCGAAAGGTACGGGCTGGCATCGTTGCACCAACTGCGCGGGCGGGTAGGGAGAGGCGAAAAACAAGCATACTGTTTGCTTTTTACATCAGTGCAAAGCAGAAATAGTGTGAGCAGGCTAAGGCACCTTGAGCAAGAAAAGTCGGGATTAAAACTGGCCGAGATTGATTTGAAACTGCGCGGCAAGGGAGACCTTTACGGGATAAAACAGCATGGCTTTGAGAGATTTAAACTGGCAGACTTGGAAGATCTAAAACTGCTGGAAGACGCAAACAGCGACGCCCAAGCTACGTTTGCCAAACTTGCCGACTTTCCACAACTGGCGCAAAAAGTTGCCAAAATGTACAATGGGCCGGTAGCGGAAAACTAATATGATAGACAACAAGCCAAGAATCACATCGGGGAGTGCAAAGGGGAAAAGGCTGGAAGTGCCAAAGATTGACGGCGCAAAATCGGCTCGGGACGTGGTAAAACTGGCGCTTTTTTCAATTCTTGGCGAAAAGGTAGTTGGAGCAAAGTGCCTTGATCTTTACGCGGGAAGCGGAAGCTTTGGCTTGGAAGCGCTAAGCCGCGGGGCGGAAAGTTGCGACTTTGTAGACGATAATAAAATCGCCGCACAAACAATTTTAAAAAATACAAACAGCTGCGGTTTTATAGAGCAAGCAACCGTTTACACTCAAGATGCTATTAAGTTTGTCTGCAACACAGATGATAGATACGACATAATATTTATAGACCCGTTTTACAAAGAGGGGGCACACAGATTCTTATTTCAAAACTTAGCCGAAATCATGAATGAGAAAGCCGTTATTGTGTTTTCACACCCTGCCGATACCAATACAGAGAGTCTAATAGAAAAGACGCCTCTAAAAGTGCACACACAGAGAAAGTTTGGCAATGCGGTTTTCACCATATTTTGTATGCAATAATTTGACACAGCTCATAATCTCTAATATAGTTTCGACGGACTTATGGCGGTACCAAAGCGGAGAACTACAAAGTCAAAAACAAGGATAAAGAGAAACAGCCACTACTTTAGAACGGTTGTCCAAACGGTGCCTTGCAAAAAGTGCAAAGCGCAAAAGTTGCCCCACGCCGCGTGTCCGGAGTGTGGTCAGAAGTGAGTTCTCTCCGAAATGACCAACGACCCAAGACATGAAGCACGCAAACTGGCACTGGGAAGTATCTTCGGCTGGCTTTTTTCCGATATTGACAACGACAGCAGTTTGGAGTATTCACAACTAATATTAGATTGCAAAGACGCTGATATTAACCTGGCCAAGGAACTAACAGATGGCGTTGAGAAAAACATAAAAGAGATAGACGATAAAATAGTTGGAGCCGCTCCAGAATGGCCACTGAACAAAATATCAAAAGTGGACCTTGTCATTTTGAGAATAGCCATTTTTGAACTTTTGTACAGAAGCGACACCCCAAAAAGAGTCGCCATTGACGAAGCCATTGAGCTGGCAAAAGACTTTGGCAGCGACACTTCGAGCAAATTTGTAAACGGTGTGTTGGGCAACATAATGGAGAAATACGTGCAACATGAGCAAATATGAAAATCAGATAAAAAAGATAATATCTCTTCGCGCAGGTGTTGACGTGCACGAAGTAACACCGGCAACATATTTTCAAGACGACTTAAACATTGGCGAAATTGAGCTTTTAGAGATAATCAGCGATATAGAGGAGGAGCTAAAAGTAGAGATAAAGGCGACAGGTGATGAAATACAGACGGTAGAGGATATAATTAATATAGTTACCGACCAACTTGATTAAATTAAGCTATGAATTTTACAAAAGAAAAAGTTGAAAAAGCACTTGGGTTTAAGATAAAAGACGAAAATCTTTTCAGAACAGCGTTCACCCACAGATCATATCTAAACGAACACCTGAACTATAAAAACCCGTCAAACGAAAGGCTAGAGTTTTTGGGCGACGCTGTGTTGCAGCTGGTTTCTTCCGAATACTTGTATAACAAGTTTCCGGAGTCAAAAGAAGGCGTGCTCACAAACTATAGAGCCGCGCTTGTATGCACGCCTTCTCTGGCCGCCGAAGCCAAGCGGCTTAGCTACGGAGAATTTCTCTTACTTTCAGTTGGCGAGGAGGCCTCGGGCGGAAGAGACCGCGAGTATATTTTGGCAAACACGTTTGAGGCGGTACTGGGCGCCATTTACTTGGAAGGTGGTTTGGATGTGTGCAAAACATTTGTAGAGACAAATTTGCTCCATAAAATTGACGATATTGTTGCAAACAGGGAATACAAAGATGCCAAGTCTACATTTCAGGAAGAAGCGCAGGAAAAATTCGGCGTCACACCGGCTTACAGAGTTTTAAACACCTGGGGCGCCGACCACGAAAAAAAGTTTAGCATTGGTGTATATATAAACAATGGCTTATATGGTAAAGGCGAGGGCAACAGCAAGCAAAAAGCAGAACAGGAAGCGGCTTTGGCCGCGTTAGACAAAATTAAAAACGTCTGATAGACTCCCAGAGCAATGTCAATAACAATAAGATTAGCAAGAACCGGAAAGAGAAACGCGCCTACATATAAGGTTGTTGTCGCAATGACCAAGAACAAACAAAGCGGAAGGTTTTTGGATATTCTAGGTTCATTCAACCCACTTTTGAAAACAAGCGCGTTTGTGCTTGACAAGAAGAAATATGCGTCCTGGCAAACAAAGGGCGCCCTCACATCAAAAGCTGTTGGAGACCTTGTTGCCAATACATATGCGTACAAGAAGTACGAACCAAAGGCTGAGAAGGGAAAGGAAATGAATAGGGATGAAGGAATTTCTTGAGTTTTTAATTAAATCTATAGTCACCCTTCCGGAGAAAGTAAAGGTTGAAGAGTTGGTAGACAAAAGCGGAAGTAAAATTACGATTTCGGTGGAGAAAGAGGACATGGGAACGGTAATTGGAAAGGGAGGAAAAATAATAAAAAGCGTTAGGTCCCTTGCGCGGGCCAAAGCAATAAAAGACGGAACAAGGGTGTTTGTGGAACTCGCAGAATGTTGAGAGTTGATATAATTACACTCTTCCCGGATCTGTTTACATTACATCTACAGACTCTTCCGATAAAAAAAGCATTAGCGAAGAAACTGCTCGAAATAAATTTTCACCAACTAAGAAATTTTGCGGTTGATAAACGCGGCACGGTTGATGATAAACCTTACGGCGGGGGACCCGGCATGATTCTTATGGTCCAACCAATTGTGAATGCTTTGGAAGGAATTCAAAAATGCACACATACAAAGGTAGTTGTGTTAACTCCCCAAGGCAGAAGATTTTCACAAAAAATTGCTCAAGAGTACTCCAAAAACAGTCATTTAGTCCTTGTGTGCGGAAGGTACGAAGGTATTGACCAACGCGTAATAGACAACTTCAGCAACGATACACTGTCAATAGGCGATTATGTACTGTCTGGCGGTGAGCTGCCGGCACTTGTTGTACTGGAAAGCATAGCAAGACTATTGCCGGGAGTATTGGAAAAGCCGGATGCACCATTAAAAGAATCGTTTAGCGCCGAAGGCGAGATAGAATATCCCCAGTACACACGCCCGGAAGACTTTATGGGACACAAAGTTCCCCAAGTGTTACTTTCCGGCAATCACAAAAAAACAGAGGAATGGCGAAGGAAAAATACTACCGCGCTGCCGGCGTAGCTTCCGTTGTTTCTTCTATAGCCTTCACGTCAATTAGCTTGTCGGGTGAGATATTGTAAATCTTCAGACCTTTGACAGTATCCATCAACGAGAGAAAATCAGAACCTGTTATGTCAAGGTTTATTACATCGTCAGTAACGGCACCGGAACTAACGGACAAGTACGGCGAATTAAGAACAACCAACACCTCAAGTAAACTTGACTTGGCGGTTGTGTCCACGTTGTACCTTAAGGTATCAACCATAACCAATCGTCCCGAATTTTCCAGATTTTTTAGAAACGTCTTCAGCTGCCCAAAAGTGCCTCTAACGCCAAGCGTAACGGCAACGGAATCGTAGGCTTTGGCGTCCTTATCATCGCCGGATTTGCCGGATACATCACTCAAAGAATAGCTTAGCTTGGTCACTTCCAAACCCGATTCCTTACTAATCATGTCAATTTGAGTTAAGAGTTCCGGAACGGCTGATTTGGAGACTAAAACCTTTTCCGCAATAGCCGAATTTTCATCTACTATATCCTTAAAGTCCAGCAGCGTGTTTAGTTTTTCCAGTTTTTTCTCAAGTTGAACATTAAGCGTTGCTTTCTGTTTCACCTGCGACTGCAGCTGCGGAATGTTCTGGCTCGCCGGAAATATAATAAACAGACCCATAGCCGCAGAAACGAGCAGGGCAACCAATGGCACGAGAAAATTAATCAGCGTATCTTTTGCTTTATTCGTGTCAATCATTCTTTTTCTCCAGAAGTGTTGGGTTTACTTCCACCACCATAAAATACTTTGCCTTTGCCGTTTGCTGGTCAAGGCTTACGGAATTGAGCGTGACGTTGGTAAAAAGTGATGATAAGCCGGCACCGGCGCCTTCGAATTTTTGGTTCGAGACCGTTGAGATAAATTTGGCTATTGATATATAATCGGCGCCGGTGCCGGAAATACTAACGCTATTGCCATTTCCAATCCCAAGACTTTCAATAACTACCTCAGCGGGTAACCTTTTCTCAAGTTCGTCGAGCAACCTTGAGTAATACCGACTCTGCGCATAAATACTTTTTAGCGTAGAAGTTCTGGCATCAAGATTTCTTGCCGAAATTTCTATATCGGCCAGTTTTTTGATTCCGCTTCTTTGCTTGTTAATGCCCGCGTCCAACTCCAGCGCCTGGTTTTTCAAACTGTTTGAGAAGTAAAACAAAATGCCGCTTGCAATGGCAACAACAAAGAAAAGCGCAAGAGAAACAACAGTACCTAACTTAACCAGCTTCTTTTCGGATTGAACTTCACGCTCCTCCTGCGGGATTAAGTCAATGTCAAATGCCATCTTTTTTCAACTCCTTTAAGGCCAAGCCTACTGCTGTTACAAAAATGGGACCAAGTTCCATAATCTTTTCTTTTTGGGAATCAATGCGATCCGAGAAGACAATATTGCGCCACGGGTTTGCTAGCTCGGTTTCAAGATCAAGGTTGTTTGTTACGTAAAAGAGTAGTCCGGGCATTAGGGCAGTACCTCCGCACAGAATTATCCTATTTATGATAACACTAGGACTGTGGGTTGTATAGAAAACTCGGGAACGCTTTATCTCGCCTAAGATACCATCGAAAACCGGTTTTATGGCATTATAAACCTTTCCTTCGGCTTGAGATGGATCAAGCCCATAGGTTCTCTTGTATTCCTCGGCCTGGGCGTATTCCAAGCCAAGTCCCTGCGCTACAGCCCTGGTAATGGTGCCTCCGCCAACACTTATACTCCTGGTGAATCTGACAAACCCTTTATAGGTAACAATTATTTGGGAGTCATTTGTGCCAAAGTTGACAATAATGCTGGCGTTTGCTTTTCCAACGCTTGCGTTTAGCGCACGCGTTAATGACAAAGTTTCAGGTTCCAGCCCCTTTGGGCTCAATCCGCTGCCTTTAACCAAAGCAACATATTTGCTCAGAAATTCTTTTTTGGCGGCAACCAGCAAAACATTCATCTTGTCTTTATCTACAAGGTCGTTGTCTATTATTTGAAAATCGTAGCTAACGTCTTTGAGGGGCAACGGTATGTATTGTTCGGCCTCAAACGCTATGGATGTCTTAAGCTCCTTTTCCGACATTTGCGGCAGCTTTATTACTCTTGTAAACACGTAGGATTCGGGAAGAGACGTATATACTTCCGGGGTTGAAAAACCTATTTCGGAAAAAAAGCTTTTTAGCGCCGCCGTATAGGTTAGCAGGTCTTCTTTGGTCTTTGACTCAAGGCTAATCTTTGGATTCTCATAAGACCCGAATCTGGTCAATACAACGCTTCCTTTTACGTTATCCAGCTCAACGGCTCTAATTGTGTGAGAACCAAGGTCCAAGCCAACGGGCATACACTAATATTAGCAGCTTGCTTTAGTTTGATAAAGGTGTTGCTTGTGATTTTGAAAACAGCGCAAAGTCAAACTGTAAAGGTAGGTGAGCCTTTGACCTGACTACGCTAACTTTTTTGACTGTATCGGAAACAATGCCGGTTGCTTCAATTAAAATGCCTTGCGATGGTAGTTGCGCCCCGCCTGAAGGAAGTACAAATGCATCAACAACGGCATACACTGCCCTCAAACGCAAAAGTTGCGGGCTTGGCTTGCCGGCAATGACAAAGCAGTTTGCGTAGCCCAAAAGCGCGGAAGCGTCGGAAAAACCGTTGTCGGTGTGAACAGACCCAACGGAGTTGTAAGCATAAACATCGGTATTTAGCGATGATACATCGCCGTACACGAAAGTTGCCATAAGCGCAGGTTTTTCACCCGTCGACGCGTCCCAACACACATACGCATCGGCATTGTTTTGGTAATCTTGCAAGTTAACTTCGGTGATTTTGTTTGTTTCAAGAGAGATTGGGTACGCGCCGCCGATTTCCCCGGTAGCGCTCAAATTAACTGTTGCGCTCGCTTTTACACCGTCTGCGCCGGTGATGTCAACACGGCAGTCGGCGCCGCAAGTGCCGGATGCAATGTAATCTTGTAATGTAGCATCGGGCAGCCGAAGCATGCGTTCCACGGCGGCCTCGGCAACTGCCAACGCCCGCGACGAGGAATCTGTTTTTAGCACAAGGTTGAGTCCCTTTATTAACCTTCCAGACACAGCCGTCCCAACAGCCAAGGCCATCATCATAACTAAAACTATTATAATCAGTGTTTGCCCGCGTTGGTTCATATTGCTGTAGCTGGAAGGGAGGGTAGCGCATGTGCTTTCTGAAGGAGTCGCGGATTTCCACTTCGCGAAGCGACCCGCGAGCCCCGCCAAAGGCGGGGCGTTCCTGAAGAAAGCACATGCGCTACCCTCCCTTCCAAACTTATCAATAAGTACCTCTTACCACAACCGTGGTATCAAGCTTCAGGTTGCCCACAAAAGACTGCACAGGGCTACCAACCTGCGAAAACTCCAGGTGAATCTGAACCACATCCGGATTTTTGGAGACCAAAATGAAATACGAGTTGGCAACGCTAATATCAACACCGGAGACCGCGTCGTTGTTGCTCAGCTGCAAATCGGCATCGTCGCCCTCTTGCCTAAAAACCGCACCAACTCCGGTAGCGTCGGTTTTTAGCTCGTACGTAACCTGAACCGGCAATCCTTCCACTTCTACCGAAAAAACAATTTTCTTCACTTGCGAACCCGCGGTTGCCGGATTTGTCACAGCCGTTGCATTTCTCAACTCCTTCTCAATTTTGACCATAATAAAGTTGGCGTTTTGTTCAATCTCATTTGTAACCTGGGTTTTGTTGTAGCCTCTAACCAGCGAAATTACAATATCGCCGGTAACGCCGGTAACAATGATGATAAGGGCGACGGCGATTAAAAGTTCAATTAGGGTGAATCCGTTTGGTTTCATTGTTCTCTCCAGTTGGACAAATCCGTATACGTATGCGCCGATTGTGTCTTACCGCCAATGGTCCACGCTACAGAGACCGACGTTCTAATTAGCGTCTCATCACCGTCAAACCCCCCGCCGAGCGGATCGGAAAGCTGAAAAGACCTTGATATCTGCGTGGGCGTTCCTTCATCAAAAACCTCTGTCCCGGGCGAAACGGTTAGCGCGCTTGTCACGTGACACGGCTGGGAAAAACACAATGCAGCATCCATTTCGGTAAGAAACGCGCTCCACGAGCGGGAATCTCTGTACGCACGCACGCGCTCCAATTCCTCGGCGGAGAGTTTTGAGCTTTGCAGCAAAAGTTTGCTTTGAATTGACGCGCGCAAAGAAAAAACAGACAAAGACACCAGCGATGTTATCACGACAACACCAATCGCCAACGCCGCAATTGTTTCAATAAGGCCAATGCCTGATTCGGTTAATTTAGTTCGCATGGCTGTAAAGCAACTCCTTTTATCAAACCCGCCGTGTTGACCTCCACGCCTTCGCACACACTCGCCGAGGTTTTGCCAATGGTTATGATTTGATTGGAAAAGCCGCCGCTTTTTACAAAAGTAACACCGCCGTTTGAGAAGCTAAAAAACACGCAGAGCGGGCCGTTGCGCACCACAACGGCCGATGGCAGCTGTGTGCTTGTTTCGCTTATTGGCGGGTTGGAACACGTGCTCCAATCGTTTGCGGGCGAAGTAAAGAAAGAGTACCTGGGCGCGTTATCATCAAAGCGCACACCCCAGTAAAGGATGCCGGTGGCTGCACCGGCGCCATTGATGGCTTTGTTCTGAATTGTCCGTAAGTCGTTTTTTATTTGCTCTTTGCCTTGCTTGGTGTTTTGAGAATCCAGATAGTTTGTAAAGCCTGGAACCATAAAGCCCGTGAGGACGGCAATGACCGAAACGGTTACCAACAGTTCTATAAGCGTGAATGCGCGGGCAGAGCTTGGCATACCTATATGATACATCATAAAATCTCAAGTGCGTTGCCAAGTTCGTAAAGCGTCGGGTCGTTTCCGCCGTCGGCGGCGGCGATCTCAAGGTTAAACTCCAAACGCGCGTTTAGCTCATAGCCGGTGGCGGTGTGCTTGTACGAATAAAAATACGTGGAGTCGTTGAGCGGGTCTGTGGGGAGCCGGGCGGCATAGCGAGACAAGTCGGCGTTAATCCAAAATAGCCCAGGGCTACTGGTGCTCACACGCAGCGTATCTGCATCGTCAGGATAGGCGCCGTAATCAACCAGATACTCGGCAACCATGCGGTCGAGCATTTGCAAATCACTCAAGCGCCTCTCGTCGCGCCCCCGTTGACGCATCTCAACAGGATTTACAAAGACAAAAACGGCCACCAACATCACCGACAAAACGGCAAATACAAGGAGTAATTCAATAAATGTTACGCCGCGCCCGTCTTTAAGGATTTTCAACGCCATAGCAAACGTCCGACGTAGCGTAGCTGCCGCCGCAACCTAGCGCACCCCAATTGTTGAGCACATTACACTCAAACCCGTTGTTTGAGGTTTCAACCTCCGTAATTGCCGTAAGAATGTATTTGGTGCCAACGCCGTCGGTTTTATAGTTGTAGCGATATTCGGTCGGATTTGAGCACGCGTCGTTTGACGAGCCGGACTGTACCGGATCAATGGGTACAATGTTGATGTAAGCGGGGGACAACAGTGCGCTCACTGCATCCGAGCCAGTAATTCTGACCCAGCCGCTTGGGGGATAGAGGCGGTTGTCGGCAAAGTAGAGTTCAAGTCCGGTTTGAATTTTCTTCAAATCGGCTACGCGCTGGCCATCCCTGGCTTTTGCCCTAAACCCGCGCGGGTTGATGATTGCGAGCAAAATTCCGGATAACACGCCTATCACGGCGACAACCACAAGAAGTTCGATTAATGTAAAACCAGTGTTTTTTCTCATAACAGCATGTCGTCCGTCATTCCGAGCAAAGCGAGGAATCCAGCGAAGCGTTTCCAGTGCACTCGCCTCTGGCGGGGCTGGATCCTTCGCTTAGCTCAGGATGACAACCTCCTTACTCGCAACTGTCTGAACTATCGCAAACCGAGCAATTTCGCATTTCACCCCAGACGGTGTGATACTTATAGCATCCGTTCCCAGCCGAGTTTTTCACGCTCAAAGCAAACGCATCGCCATCTTCCAGCTGGGTATACTTGTAGCCCCAAACCGCTTCGTCAACGGCGCCGTCGTCCGCAAAGCCTTGTGGCCAAGTATTCAGATAGGTTTTCCTCAAAACCGAGTTGCCGTCGCCAACGTCATCACCGGTGGGGTAAAGCCCTTCAACGTGAGAATAGCCCTCCAAAGCAGTTACCAGTTTTTCAATATTAGCCTGCCGCACGCCATCTCTTGCGTACCCGCGCGTTTTGTTCAGATTTATAACTCTAATCAAAACGCCGGACAAAACGCCTATGACGCTGATGACAATAAGAAGTTCAATTAAAGTTACGCCGGTCTGTTTCATTGTTTTTGCGCATCAAGGAATAATACAAGTGCTACCGGTTATATCGCAGTGTTGAATGTCGCCGACGGTATTGTCGTACAAGAAGACGACGTTGGTTATGCCGTACGATTTGGCGTAAACGTCAAATTGTGTGGTTCCGGCGACTCCGGTGTATCTGTACTGACACTGATTCGTGCCTTCGCCGCCCCAATTGTTGGCGCCGCACGTTGCGGGCAGGCTGTTGCCGCTTACGGTAAACAAACAATCGTTGGCGCCGTCTGTTGAGCAGGAAGTCCCAAACTCGGTGACGTTTTGCAAAGCGGCCAAAAATTGTACTTCGTCGGGGATAGTGCCGTAAGAGGAAACGTAGCTTTCGGTGGCCAGCGCCACTTTGTTCATGGCGGCTTTCACACCTGCGTCAGCGGCTTTGTTTCTTTGCGCCGTCGGGTTGATTATTGCAATCAGCACGCCGGCCAAAACGCCAATGATGACAATTGCGATGAGCAGCTCAATGAGTGTGAACCCTTTTTCTTTTGGGGGCAGATTCATACTATGTAAGTATGTATTTATCATAAATGTTAGTCAAGTATTCCGCTTTCGGAATACACGCCAAAGCTGAACGGATGCGGGAGATAGGGGAACGACCTGAATACCGAAACTGCTTTCGTTGCCGTTATATTGTTGTTTTTGGACAATTTGCCTACTGACGTGATTAGATAGCCTTGCGGTGGTAAAGCATCGCCGGTTGGGTATATACCAAGTTTTATGTCGGCGTTTAACGCTTGGATTCTTAATCCTTTTGGAGTCGCCGGCAGGCTAAACGAGTAGCAGTCGGTAAAAGTATCTTTTGGGCCGCTGCTGTTTGCAAAACCGCTTTGGTTATAAAGCGCGGCCTTGGGGAGTGACGTGCTTACGCCGGCCTTGGTGAGGGTATTTGCCAAATTGTAAGACATAAGATAAATATCGCTTCCACCGGTTGGCACCGTTGCAGCCCAACAGATGTCGATTTTAGAACCGCCGTAGCCGGTTAGATTAATTTGGGTTGTTTTGCCCCAAGTGGCTTTAGCGGGGAAGAATTCTCCCTCGCTAACATCGCCGTGGTATGCAACCAAAACGTCCGCCACGACCAAGATTTTATCGCCGGAGACGGGCTCAAATTCTACCAAACAGCCGCCGGTTCCGTTGGAGGTTGTGCTGGCGGGACAATCGCCGGAAATTGCGTCAACAAGGGCTTTGTCGGACAAGGAGAGGAATCTTTCCGCGCCGCCTTCGGCGGCGGCCAAGACTCTGGAGGCCGTGTCGGTGGTGGACACACGCGAAATGGTGGAAAGCGTGCGCGTGGAAATGGCAACGCCAATGGCCAAAGCCACCGACATGACAACAATGACGAAAAGTAGCGCCTGACCCCGCTGATTCATTCTGCTATCTCCCATGAAATATCAACCACCGAAAGCCCCGTATAGTTTGGAACGTCGCTTTCCAGATCTTGCTGGGGAAGCGCGTCCAGATACAGCGATTTGTATGCAACCACTTCCGACGGGTAACCGTTGCCAAGCCCGCGGTCCCTGTCAAAGTCAACGCCGGCTTTGGTAATAATTGGGCCCTCAACAAGTGCAGAGGTGTCGTCGGGGATTGCATCGCCGTTTTTGTCGCCGGCGGTTTCAAAACCCAGGCTTTGGCTCACCACAAATGCGGCCTCAATTTGCGGGCGGGTAGCTATAGTCGGCGCAACATCGCCAAGGTCTTTGCTGACCAAAACTGTTCCGTCAACCACAAACACCACGCGTTGGTCGGCCGAGTCAGCCCTGAACAATTTGCCGGTTTCGCCAAAAGTAAGCTCGTCGCCGCCTTCAACGTACACAACCGCAATACCATCGCCGCTCAATTTATATGATGTTGCCACCGAATCTATGCCTTCCTGCACACAAGCCGCATCGGCCTTATACACCTTTGCGGGATCAAGGCCGCCGTTTTTCAAAAATCCGCTGCAATCGCCAATTTCCTCCGCGGGCATTGGGGCGATGAAATCGTACGAAACCGGCCAATTTCCGGCCGGATACCCAATGAAGCGCGCGTGTCTGTTTGAGTCCTGCGAGTATTTTTCCACACCGTCGGAGTTTTTTACGGATAAGTCGCCGTTGCCAAAGACCGTGCCGACTCCTTGAATGAGGAAGTCTTTGAAGCCGCCAAGGATGTCGGCGGCGGCGGGAATGCCCGCCGAGACGCTCGTGCCCCCGCCGCCGCCGTACACATCACCGCTAAGAGTGGTAAACCAGCCCTTTGAAAAAAGCTTGTACCCAAGGTCCGCGCGCTCCGGGCTCTCGTCAATGTTTATGGACGCGCACGAGCCGGAGATCACGCCGGAGCTGCCGTTGTTGAGGCAAGACAGCAAATATCTAAAGCCGGGGAGTTTGGCAATTGGCAAGGCGCATACCACGCGGCTGCCGTCCGGCGCGTTGTTTATTTCGTAGCTGAAGTTGGAAAAGCCGCCGGGGTTCCAAACGCCGGTGGGGCCGCCGGAGATGGACGGAGTGACGCTGCCTTCAACGTCATCTTCGGCAATTTCATTGGACGATTTGTCGGCGCTGCAGGCTTTGCCCGTTGCGTCCCACGTCCACCCTTGCAGCTTGTAATTGGTTTTGAAACAAACGGTGCCGGAGTTTACAGTAGCCGAGCCGTTGGACGCGCCAACGTACCAGCAGTAATTTTTACCTTCGGTTACGCCAACGCTGCAACTGGTTGCGCCGGTTGAACAAACGGCGGAATAGCCGCCGCCGGACTGCGACAGATACACCGTGTATGAATTGTTGTTACTTGGGCAGCCGGTTCCCCAGCTTCCCACACCGCTCCAAGAGAAGTTGACGGGCGACGTGACTCCGGTCACGCCCGATGATGGATACAACGGCGTTAACCCACCAGACGGCGGCGATGAGTAACACGGCGGCGGCGGTTGCGCTATATCGCAATAAAAGTTGCTGCCGTTGTAGTAGCACGCAAACCCCCCACAGCACCCGTCCGCGTCCCACGGGCCACAACCGTTGTCGTTGGCGGAACAACCGCCGCCGCCGCCGCCACCATCGCCGCCGCCGCCACCACAGTCAAAGCCACAACAGTTGCCCCTGGAGCAGCCGCACGAAACATCACACTCGCAACCGTGATCCCAGTCTCCTATATGGTTAAAATTCTGGGGATCGCTACAGTTGTGTGATGCATAAACCGGCTTCTGAAAATACAAAAACCCAACACCCAGTACGGCCAATAAAACAACTGATAGTGCTATCCTATTGAGCATAAACTTCCTCTATTGGAACTCCCAAATAATTTGCCATGCACACGTTCAAATCCTTAACTCTATTCACACTCGCGTCAAAGTCGGAGCTGCTTGATATAACCTCAACTTTAAGCCCGGTGTCGCTATAAATAACGGAACTTCTCGCTATCTTCGGACCTTCTTTGGCATCTCCAAAGCTCAAAACCCGCGTCGCGTATCTAACAGCTTTATCGTCTACCTCCGTAGTCACGTTTTTACAAAGCAAGGTTTTGGCGTATGAAGGTATCGGATTGTTACAGTCAAAATAGTTGACTTCGGGGAAATAGCCTATGTCGCTGAGCTTTCGGCTGGGAATGGCAGTGATGATTATTTTTTCGTATTCGGGGTCAAGAACTATTTTGGTATAATCAAGCGCGTCGGCAACAAACGACGTATATGCGCCAAAGGCAATGCCGTCGCCACACGTACTGGTCTTTTTTACAAGCGAACCACCGCTGATTAAGTATTTTCTCGCCGCGCACGAGTTAACATTAAAATGCTCAACCAACTCTTGCGTCTGCGTGTTCTCAATACAGCCGGTATCAACAGACATGGGTGCTTTGGGTTGGTCCTGCTGGAGAATCGTCCCTTTCAAATAATCCAAAAGCTCTTTACCGTTGTACTTTGCGTATTTTAGATAGAGAAAAACAAGCGCAGCCGAGACAAGCACTAAAACCAAAACTACGGCCAACTTAAACACAAAACTTTTTCGGGCGGGATCCATGTCTTAAATGATAAGTCACAAAAGAGATAAATACCAGTCCAAAATTTGCTGGCCGTAAACAAAGGCAAGAACGCTTCCAAGAACCAAGAATGGCCCAAACGGAAGAGTGTCCTTCATGGTCTTTTTCCCAAGCAAAATTAGAACAAAGCTAAACAGCGCACCCAAAACAAATCCGGCAAAAACGGCGACTATATTTTGCGGGAACCCGTTAAAGATAGAAACGAGAAAGGCAAGTTTAACATCGCCGCCGCCCATACCCTTGCCCTTTGTGATAAAAATGAGAAACCAGAAAAATAGCGCTACAGCCAGCGACGAGAGAAGCGAAATGCCAAAGCTTTTTGCAACCGCAACGAGTTGGTTTGTCCAAAAACCCGACTCAATAAGATATTTGCCAAATTCGTCGTTTCTTAAATAGTAATACGAATAGCCCGCGTTGGCGGCTATGGCCAAGATCATAAAAAGCAGGACGAACGCGATTGCGGGGTAAACAACGCGGTTGGGGATTAGCCGGTATTTTAGATCGGAAAGCGTGATGATTATAAAAAAGCACGCAACCGCCGCCAAGTACCCAAAACCTATCCACGAAAAAACGTACGGCGTTTTGTATAAGTCTATGTAGTAGGCCAAACTAACAAAAGTTGCGGCTGTTAGGGTCTCCGAAAGGGGGTAGTAGTACGCGAGTTTTTCTTGGCAGTATCTGCATTTTCCCTTTTGGAGAATGAAGGAGAGCAGCGGCAGTAAATCTTTGCCTGAAAGGTTTTTTTTACAGAAATCGCAGTGTGAACGACCAAAGAGAATGGGCTCGCCGGTGCGAAGTCTGTCCGAAACCAGGTTTAGGAACGAGCCAATGAAAGCACCGGCAATGAATATAACGGAGTAAAACAAAATTTCCATGAGTACATTGTAACAGAAGGGCCCCGCCTTTGGCGGGACCCTTCTTCTTCTTGCGTGCACAAGCAAGAAAGGCTTGATGCGTTAAAGCACCGTTAGTGAGGTACCAACCTCGTAAACACCTGATGCGTTACCACCATCGGTACTCATTTTTGCAGTGTTGTCGGCTGACTCCAAAACCGCATTAACCTCATAGTTAGTAGTAGTAGCACCATAAGTGTATACATTACTTCCCGTGTTTAGCGGATCTAGGGGAAGCGCCGGTATAAACTTAGCCAATCCTGTTTTTCCGGTCGGGACAGTAAACTTAACCCAGCCGGTACCGTCTACCGCTTGTGTTCCGCTTCCGGACGTACACGATGAACACGTGCCAGTTATAGTTAATGTGACTTCATCATCGGCAAGTGCAAGGCTTATGGCTTTGTTCAAAGCGTCCATATCCTCAAGCCTGGAGGCGTCTCGGCTTTTGGCCAAAAGTAACACCGGGTTGATGGCAACAAGCAATACGCCGGCCAAAACCGCAATGATTGCAATGACTACCAAGAGCTCGACCAGTGTAAAACCTTTTTGATTTTTCATTACCTTCACCCCCTCTCTACGAAACAGAACTAGTTATCTTTAGATCGATGCTATAGTGCGAAGCGCTACTTTTGCGAAGCAAATGCAAGCGCAGCGCTATAGCTCGGGCGCAAGATAACTAATTCTATGAAATAGAATTAGTTATCTTATATATCGGCGTAATAATCGACACAATCAACAACCCCACCATGCCGCCCAAGATAATCAAAATTATCGGCTCAAGAGCGGACGACAGCCCTTTAACCGACCGCGCAGTTTCACCCGCAAAATAGTCTGCAACGCGCTGGAGCGCCGCATCCAGTTGGCCGGTTTCCTCGCCAACGGAGGCCATAGACACCAAAAGCGGAGGAAATGCCTTGTTTGACTTCATATACTCGGACAAAGAGTTTCCGCGCTCAACGTATTTTGCCGACTCCAAAATACCCCGCCTAAAAACCGGCTCCTGCACCACTTTGGACACAATTGTGAGCGCCTCAACAATTGGAATGGCGGACGCCACCAGAAGGCTCAAAGTTCCGGCAAACTCGGTGATTTCTTTTTGCCTGTTTATCCTGCCAAAAACCGGCAGGGCAAAAACCAACCTTGTAATGTAATCGCGGCCGGTTTCGGATTGCGAGACAATTCTAAAACCAACAACGGCAAAGCCAATGAGCAAGAGCAAAATATACCAATAGCCGGATACAAAATCAGACATGGCTATCATTCCTTTTGTAATAGTCGGGAGCTCAACGTTTAAACTGGCGTACATGGCAGCCAAGCGGGGAACAACAAACACAATCATAATGACCAGCACAACTACCATTGCAAAAAAAACAATGGCCGGATAAATCATTGCGCTTCTAAACGACGATTTTAATTCGCGCTGGGCTTCCAACGTGTCGGCGAGGCGATTTAAAATTACGTCCAACTTGCCAGAACCCTCACCGGCTTTAACCAACGATCTGTAAGTTGCGGAAAAAACAGCGCCATACTTTCCGAACGCGTCCGAAAGCGAAGACCCGCCTTCAACCGCCCGCAAAATCTCAAGCATCATTTTGCGCATATTCCTGTCTGTCGTCTGGTCGGCCAGCACCTCCAGCGCGCGCGAAATGGGCAACCCGGAAGATACCATTGTTGAAAGCTGCCTCGTAAACGTCACAACCTCCGTCTCCGGAACGCCGCGCAGGTTTAGCAGTTTGTCAAAAACCGGTGACCTTTGCTCTTCTAAGGAAATTACAAAAAGGCCTTGTTCCTTTAACAACGCAACCGCAGACGGTTGGGACTTTGCGTCAACGGTACCGGCGCGTTGTTTGCCAAAATTGTCTCTGGCTTTATACGCAAATACGGGCATTTTAAGCGTGTCCTTTCAAATAGCGGCGCAATTCGTCGGGCTTTGACGAATACCTCACGGCCTCTTTTAAGTCAACGTCGTTGGCGGTCACAAGTTCGGCAATACTTTTTTCAAGCGAGACCATGCCAAGATTTCCGCTGGTGCTGATAACATTGTCTATCTGATGCGATTTTCCTTCTCTAATTAGGCTTCTGACTGCGGAGTTGGCGAGTAAAATTTCTACCGCCGGAACAACTCCTTTTGCCGCTGATGGGATTAACCTAAGCGACAAAATGGCCTCCAAAGACTGCGAAAACTGAATACGAACCTGTTGGTGTTGTTCCTCCGGAAAAGAGTCGATTATTCTGTCAACCGTTTGGGACGCCGAATTTGTGTGCAGACTTGCAAACACAAGGTGGCCGGTTTCGGCAATGCTCAACGCCGCGGAAACCGTTTCGTAATCGCGCATCTCACCCACCATCACAATGTTCGGGTCTTGCCTCAAAACGGATTTTAATGCCACCGCCCACGAGTGCGTATCCAAGTGCATCTCGCGCTGGGCAATGAGCGAAAGCTTATTTTGAAAAACGTACTCAATGGGATCTTCAATGGTAAGAATGTGTTCGGCTCTGGTTTGGTTTATGCGCTCAATCATTGCGGCAAGGGTGGTTGACTTTCCATGTCCAGTAGGGCCGGTTATTAGCACCAAACCTTGTTTCAAATCACAAAGGGATTCAAGCACGGGCGGCAAATGTAGCTCTTCAATTGTTGGTACTCTTAACGGGATAAAACGCAGCGCCAAAGCCGGATAACCTCTTTGATAAAAAACATTGACTCTAAATCGCGCCTTATTGCTTAGCGCCACCGACAAGTCTATTTCTTTGTTTACATCCAAAATGTCTTTTTGTTGCTGATTTAATAGCTGCGAAATTATGTACTCAACGTCTTCAATAGTGAATGGATCAACGTCGGTAAACGTTGTAAGCGCGGTGTTGATTCTGACTATGGGCGGCGATCCAATGCTTACGTGCAAGTCCGAGGCTTGCATGGTAAGTATTTTTTCCAGAAGCTGGGTTACGTTTATCTTCATACTAGCCCTTTGACACCCTCAATACTTCTTCTATTGTAGTAACACCTTCGAGCACTTTAAGATACCCGTCTTGTATTAATGTTAACATTCCTTCTTTTACAGCCTGTTGCCGTATAACTTCTTCCGGGCTGTGTTCAAGCGTTAAGTGGCCAATTGCCTCGGATATTTCCATGACCTCAAAAATGCCGGTTCGGCCTTTGTATCCGGTTTTGCCGCACTTATCGCAGCCTTTGCCTCTAAACACAGAGATCTTTCCGGCTCGTACTTTCTTTACATTTTCGGCAATATCTTTATCTTTGCTCATAAGCACTTGCGAATTCTCAACTGACATTAAGGAAGATTTTATATCGTCTATGACTTCGCTCGGGGGATCGTACGGCTCTTTACACTCCTCACAGATCTTGCGCACAAGCCTTTGTGCAAGCACTGCGTTTAGCGTGGAAGCCAAAAGGAAATTTTCCACGTTCATGTCCAACATTCTTGGAATTGCACCGGCGGCAGAGTTTGTGTGCAGCGTTGACAAAACCAAATGTCCGGTTAGCGCTGCGTGAATTGCAAGCTCTGCCGTTTCGCTGTCCCTAATTTCACCAACCATAATGATGTTAGGATCTTGCCTCAAAAAAGAACGCAGTCCGCTGGCAAATGTTAATCCGGCCTGCGGATTGATTTGGACCTGGTTCACGCCGGGAATTCTAATTTCAACCGGATCCTCAACCGAGACAATGTTTACCCGTACGGTGTTGAGCTTGGCCAAAGCCGACGCAAGTGTTACGGTTTTACCCGAACCGGTAGGCCCCGAAACCAAAATCATGCCGGTTGGTTTAAGAATTGCCTCTTCCATGCGTTTTAGGGAAAGGCCACGCAGGCCAAGGTCTCTAAAGCTGTGCACCACGCCTTCTTCCTTTAGCAACCGGATAACAACTTTTTCACCGTAAATGGTTGGAAGGGTAGAAACACGCAAATCGGTTTTGGACTTGCCAACCTGCACCTTAAACCTACCGTCTTGCGGCAATCTTTTCTCGTCAATTTTCATTTGGGCAAGAATTTTTATTCTGGCTATCACCGAGTCGTGCATTTCCTTAGGGATGGTACGCTTTTCTTCCAAGATACCGTCGACTCTATAACGCAGCCGCGACTTGTCCTCGCCGGGTTCAATGTGCACGTCCGACGCGCCGGTTTTGACTGCGGTTTCCAAAATCATACCCACCACGCGCGCAATCGGCGCGTCGCGCAGCGTTGCTTCGTCTTGGGTAAGATCGCCGTTGCCTTCTTCAATCTTAAGCGTCGTTTGGGTTATCTCCTCCAACGCCGCGCTGATTTCCTCACCCATTGCCTTACCGTGCTGCTCTTCAACCGCCGCCTCTATTTCTTTTGTCGATGCTATGAATGGCAAAACTTTATAGCCCGTCTTTCTCTCTACAAACTCAATTGTTTGCAAATCGAGCGGGTCCAGCATTGCAACCGACAGTTTCTTGTCTTTAAGCGCAAATGGTACAATGCCGTATTTTTTTGCCACGGAGGAAGGAATTATATCTTCAAGCTCCGGGTCTATTCCAATTTCCGACAGCTTTACATACTCAAACCCATAGACTTCGCCGAGCGCCTTTACATAGTCTTCATTGGTTACATAACCGCGCTCTTTTATTATCTCTTCCGAAGGTTTGCCGGTATTTACATGTTCAAATTTAACGGCTGACAGCTGGTCTGTAGTTATAAGCTGCTTGTCAAACAGTACGTCTTCAATTTCTTTTTGAGCAGTTGCTTTGGGCATGGCGATTCTACAAGAATTATAGCAGATGGGGGTTGTTGCAGCAGGCAACAAGCAATGGGCGACCAGTAAGCGCGCAGCCGCATTGCCACCAGGCAGTTAAACGGCGAGCACTGCGCTGGGCAAATTGCGAGGCGCCTGCCGCAACACCTCCACCTCAACAGCACATAAGGTACAATAGCAACATGGCGGAAGCACTGTTAGTAATTGGCGCAAAGCAAAAAAATAGGCAAAGAGTTGCCGGTGAAATCTTGGAAAAATACAAGCTTGCCATAACTGAAATAGATCCGGACGTACTATCTGTAGAACCGCAGGAAGACAAAAAAAGCATAGGCATTGACCAGATTCGGGAAGCCACAAAGTTTCTGTTTAAAAAACCGTTATCACACAAAAACAAAGCTGTAGTAATAGTTAACGCGCATCTGCTTACACACCAAGCGCAGAATGCATTTCTCAAAACTCTTGAAGAACTGCCGGTTTACGCGTTTGTGATTCTTGGAAGTAAAACCGAAGCCGCATTGCTTTCAACCGTTGTGTCAAGGTGCAAGCTTATTAAGGACCGGTCTGCGGAGGGGCTGACCTTGGAAAGGCCCACTCCTCCGCCATTCACAAGTATGAGCATCGGCGAAAGGCTTAGCTTGGCCGCTCAAATCGCCAAAAAAGAAAAGGGAGAGCTTATAGAAACCCTGGAAGACTGGATCTTATACGAACGACAAACGTTGCTCGCACATCCCAAGGCCAAAGCGCAGAACATAGCGCTGTTGGCAAAAGTTATGGCCGACTTGGAAACCACAAACGTAACGGCAAAGCTCGCATTGGAATACCTTTTGATCTCGTTGAAGCAGTAGAACATGTAGGATACAATACACTGGTTATGTCTCCCAAAAGCGCTGATTACGGTGCCGAACAAATACAAGTATTGGAAGGGTTGGAACCGGTTAGAAAAAGACCCGGAATGTATATTGGCTCAACCGACATTACCGGATTGCAACGGCTCGTCACCGAAATAGTCAACAACGCAATGGATGAGGCGTTGGCCGGCGCTGCAAGCCACATTAGGGTTGAGTTTTTTACAGACAATTCGGTTGCGGTTTACGACAACGGCAGAGGAATTCCCTTTGATATCAAGAAAGGCTATGGGGTATCCGGTCTGGAATTGGCATTCACCAAGCTCCACGCGGGCGGAAAGTTTGGCGGCGGCAGTTACAAAGTTTCAAGCGGGCTTCACGGTGTCGGCGCCTCGGTTGTGAACGCGCTTTCCAAATGGTGCCGCGTTATTGTCAAAAGGGGAGATGCTGTTGTTATGCAGGAGTACGAAAACGGCGGTAAGGTTCTTGGGCCGGTAGAAAAGCTAAACGGAAAGAAACCGGAAACCAAAATCAAAAAAACTCCTTGGAATCTCAATCTGGATGCCTGGAACTACGAATCATACACAGTCGTTCAGTTTTTGCCCGACGATAGCGTTTTTGAAACCACGGAATTTAAAACAAAATTCTTCATGAACCAATTAAAGGAGTATGCGTTCTTAACCGCCGGAATAAAGTTTGAGCTTATAGACCACAAAACGGACCAACACTACACATACTACTTTGAGGGCGGAATCAAAACGTATCTCAAATCGCTAAACAGAAACAAAGAACTGCTCCATCCATCCGTTTTTTATGTAAACAAAGAAATTGACGGTGTCAACGTAGAGGTCGTTGTTCAATACAACGATTCATACTCGGAAAACGTATTGTGCTTTGCAAATCACCTGAAAAACAGCGAGGGCGGATCGCACCTAACCGGCTTCAGAGCCGCGCTTACCCGCACAATAAACGACTACGCCAAAAAGTCGGGCACGGTAAAAGAAGACGATGCGTTGTCCGGCGATGATCTAAAGGAAGGGCTAACGGCAATTGTCTCGGTCAAGCTGGAATCCGAAACTTTGCAGTTTGAAGGCCAAACCAAGGAAAAGCTGGGAAACTCAAATGTCCGACCGGCGGTGGAAACAGCGGTGAAGGACGCGCTCGAGATATTTTTGGAAGAAAACCCAAAAGACGCCAGAGCCATTATTGAAAAAAATATGCTGGCGATGAAGGCCAGAATCGCGGCCAAAGCCGCCAGAGATACGGTGATTAGGAAAAGCGTTTTAGAAGGCGGTGGCGTTTTACCGGGCAAGTTGGCCGACTGCACCACCAAAGACCCCGCCAAGGCAGAACTGTTTATTGTCGAAGGGGACTCCGCAGGTGGCACCGCCAAGCAAGCCCGCGAAAGGCAGTTCCAGGCTGTTCTGCCGGTTTTCGGCAAAATTCTAAATACCGAACGGACGCGGCTGGATAAGGTTGTAAACTCGGAAAAACTCAAGAACCTAATCATTGCCGTGGGAGCCGGAATAGGGGATAAGTACAATCCAGAGAAACTTCGCTATCACAAACTTATAATCATGGCCGATGCCGATGTTGACGGCGAGCATATTATGGCGCTGAATTTGACATTATTTTACAGACACCTCACCGAGCTTGTCACAAACGGACATGTCTACGTTGCCGTTCCGCCGCTATATAAAGCCACGTGGGGCAAAAACAAAAAATATCTGTTTGACGATAGTGAGCGCCAGCAATTCCTAAAATCGCCGGAGGGCAAGAATGCAATAATTCAACGGTTTAAAGGTTTGGGTGAAATGAACGCCGACGAACTGTGGGAAACAACAATGAATCCCCAAACCCGCAAACTAAAACGCGTAACGGTTGAGGACGCAAACGAAGCCGACAAGGTGTTTTCAATGCTCATGGGCGAA
>Ga0209210_1000431_pt1 | contig 44597 bp, 50 predicted proteins | sample RifGroA1_FD_183991 | JGI IMG/M metagenome (GOLD analysis project Ga0209210, IMG submission 183991) | Contaminated groundwater microbial communities from Rifle, Colorado, USA - Rifle Groundwater A1 (SPAdes) (version 2) | ecosystem: Environmental > Aquatic > Deep subsurface > Groundwater >...
CCCACATAAGCAGTGCAACTATAACAAAAGAGATGACATATGTCGTCGCAACTCTTTTTATCAACTCCGTGATGTGGTACCTCGGATTTCTATTGATGTGCTCTCTATGATAATGGTAGTACGTAAAAATGCCTATAAAAAATAAAGTAAGTAGCATTATTATCACTATGTTGAATGTCGGAAGTCTTTTTCCCAAATCCCACACCTCTTGCGTAAAACCTACGGGAATGGCAAGTACAAATGCTCCCACTATAATCTGCAGGATATCCTGAATGTTGAAAGGCGTATCAGCAATGCCTGTAATTTTTACCATGATTCTCCTTTATATGTCATAAAGAATAATTATAAATTTTTCCACTCTTCGACCTAATTATAATAACTATATAGGGGTTACAAAAAGAAAGATTTATAAGTATGAAAAAAGTTTTGCCATAATGATAAATGAAAGAGCCAATAAAATAAATGAAATAGTCTCGAGAATAAACACTCATCCAGAATATTCCAGCTGTGTTAAAAGGGAAGTTTTTCATGCACAAAGAGAAGAGGCACAGAAGCATTCACTGGATTTGGAATTAGAGGGTGAAGGTAAGAAATTAACAAAAAATGAACGAGTGATGATCTTGGGGCGTTTGGATGAAGCATGGAAATTTCTTTGTGAACGGGGCATGGACATATTCTCATTGGCAAAACTGGGAGCGATAATTGAACCTGAACCTAATAAGACGGGCAGTTTTAGAAATTCGCAGACTAAATTTGGTGATTTTTGGCCAACACTCCCTACAGACATTCATTACGAAATTGAACAGTTGGTTTATCAAACGAATAATTCAGACCTCTCTCCTGTGGAAAGAGCGTCAAATATTCATCTGGGATTGGTAAAAATACATCCTTTCATAGACGGAAATGGAAGAGCTGCGAGATTGGCTCAAAATTTTTGTTTGCACCAAAGAGGATATCCTTTAGTAATAATTCCTTCAAACGAAAGAGGAAAATATCTAGAGATAATCGGAAACGCCTTGAGAGATAGATACAATTTCGATTCGGGAGTATTAAGACAATCTGATGCAGAAAGAAGATTTCATGAATACATTGAATCAAAAGTTTTTGAATCTTCGCTGGATTTGGAAAAAGAATTAAAACAAAGAAGAATGTACCAAATTGAACTCAAGGGAATTGATGGTCCTCAAACAGGACACATTCTGGCAAAAGTTATAAGAAACATCGGAAGGAACAGACCAGATTCACGAGGAGGAATAACTGTCAGTGTTTCAAAAAATGGGGGCAAAAGAGCCATGACTCTTGATGTTGTAGGAGATGTTAGCACAGAGGAAATTACAAGTACCCTTGATGCTCAAGGAAGATTTAGATTTTCCTATGACATAAACAATAAATATTGTTGACTAAAAAATAAAAAATGCCAAGAAAAGATGTTAAAGAAGGAAATTTTTTCTATGAAGGAATTTATTCACCAGGAATATGGGTGATGGGTACACATAACCACCCTTATTTAGGCATTCATTGTCCATACAACAGAAATCCCATTCTTGGAGTACGCACTGTAAGAACAGAGTAATTCTAAAATTTAATAAACTCATCCGCCTTTTTTCTTTCATGGTTAAGATAGGACTTGAAATTCACGGATATCTCAATACCAAGGAAAAATTATTCTGCAGTTGTGATGCAATTCATGGTGCAAAATTTTCAAAGCCCAACACAAACATTTGCCCGATATGCACCGCGCAACCAGGAGCAAAACCTATGCTTCCAAATGCCACTGCATTAAAAAATGCGATAAAAATTTGCTTGATTTTAAATTGTAAAATTAACGAAAAATTTTCGTGGCAGAGAAAGCATTATGACTGGCCGGATTTGCCAAAAGGGTATCAAAGTACAATCTCGGGAAAACACGCATCTCCCGTAGGCATAAAGGGAAATTTCTTGGGAATAAGAATAACAGAAGCGCATTTGGAAGAAGACCCTGCATCGTGGAATCCTCTTACTGGAGAGGTTGATTACAACAAGTCAGGATATCCCCTAATAGAAATCGTAACAGAACCTGATTTCACTTCGTCAGAGAAAGTTGTGTCATGGATTGAAGAACTATCTTCTACACTGAAATATTTCAAAGTGATAAACAAAAATCTTGGCATAAAAGTGGATGTTAATGTCTCTCTTCCCGAATTAAAAGGAGCGCGAGTTGAAATAAAAAATATCAACTCATTGAAAAACATAAGCGCGGCGATAAATCATGAGATTCAAAGGCAGAGCAAACCAAGCGAAACCCCAAAATCCCAAGAGACAAGAATGTTTGATGAAGTTTCAGGCAAGACACTAAAAATGCGTTCAAAGGAGATTGCAGAAGACTACAGATTTGTCTCCGAACCGGATTTGCCCGTGATGAACATCTCAAAACTTATGGTTAAAAAAGTAAAATCTTCTCTTCCAGAAATGCCTGAGGAAAAAGTTAAAAAACTCGTGAAAGACTACAAAATTGAAAAAAGATATGCGGAAATCTTGGCAAGAAAAATTGACCTAGTGGAATTCTTTGAAAAGATCGTTATAAAAACAAATCCAAGACTTGCAACACATTGGGTTCTTGGAGAACTGTTGAGAATTTTGAATTATTCTAAAAAAGAACTTGATGACCCTGAAATAAACATCAAACCGGAGCATTTCATAGAGTTGTTGGAGCTGATTGAAAACAAAAAAATAACTGAGTTAAAAGCAAAGGAAATATTGAACAAATTTATCCCGAAAAGTTTCTCACCAAAATCGGAGATTTCCCAACATGAAAAAATATCATCTAAAGGTGAAATTGAAGGTTTAGCAAGAAAAATAATCAAGGAAAACAAAAGTGCAGTTCAAGATTTCAAATCAGGAAAAAAAGAATCATTGAATTTTCTCATCGGCCAGGTTATGAAATCGAGCAACAAGCGCGCAGACTACAAGACTGCAAGAGAGATATTGGAGAATCTCTTATCCTAATCAAAAAGTCTCAAAGAGAATTCCTGCTATGAGCATTAGGCTTAATACTAAAACAAAAATCTTGCTGTTCCAAACTGAAAATTCGGGTGTTCTATCGCCTTTCTTTTTGGCTTTCAAATGAGTCATGAAAATCATTATTCCAGTTATGCCTCCCGAAATAGCACCCCCAATGCTCAAAACTTTTACAAAACCTGCCAAGTTGAAAGTTGAGACAATTATGTAAACTATCAACGGTATTACTGAAACAAAAATAAATGTTAACTTCCTCTTTCGCAAGTCATAAACAAAAATGTCTCTTAGGGAAAAGCTGAGCACAAAAAAGCTTGTCAACATTGTAAATACTCCTAAGACAGTTATAAACTTACCAAGAGACAACGTTGCAAGTTCAGGGACATTTTCCCCCAAAATTCCCACAAAAATAAAAGTGAAAAGAGTATAAAGAATCACGGGGATTAAAGTTCCAAGGATAATCGCTTTTTTGAATTTTCTTTCCTGACCTAAAATCTCAATTCTCATCTCGGGAATAGAGGTAAATCCCAAAAGTGCAAAAAGAACAACTCCAAACGGAAAGAAAAAATTTGGAGTATTGTAATGAGTTAGGTTAGAAAAATTTATGTTTGGGAAATACCAAAAAAGCATCGCAAAAATTATTGCAATAACTATCATGACCCCATAGAGTTCAACTTTTTTCAACCCCTTCAATCCTTCCCTTAAAAAAATAGTCATAAATAACCAAAAGGCAATTGCAAAATAAAAACTGTACTCAAGGTGTCCAAAAAAAAGTTTTGATAAGCTTTGTCCTTCTCCAATCATGTAAGCCAATAATGCGGAATAAATTCCAAAAACAACCGAGAAGAACATTATCCTCTCAGCGTTTTTTCCCAAATATTTCTCGGCATAACCTGGAAGTTGATGGATTTTTTTTGTCCTCAAAGATATTTCTCCAAGACAAAGATTAATGAACAAAATAACAAGTCCGAGAGAAAAAAGCCAGAAAAGTCCGAGAAAAAATCCTGATTTTGAAAAAACATAAGGCAATCCAAGAATTCCCGCACCAACAGTCGTTCCTGTAAGTGTGAACGCCGTTGAAAAGAATTTTTTGTCAAGCATTTAATAAAAAACAAAATTAGTTATAAAAAGTTATTGATAAATTTACCAAACGGGCGCAGGAGGAATCGAACCTCCATCCTCGGGGCCGAAACCCGAGATTCTGTCCATTAAACTATACGCCCAAAAATAAAAGATAAACAAGGTTTTTAAGATTTCGATTCATAACCTTAATAAATATATTTTCCCTAAATTTAAAATGGCTTTGGAAAAACATCACAAGTGGCTCATAGGAGGATTCAGCTCTTTTGTTTTAATTTCATTGATAGCAATGGGAACATTCCTTTACTTGTTTTACGTGAAGATAGACTTGAACTATGACAATCTAAATCAAAAAATTCTTGACTCTCAACTTGAAACCCAGGGCCAAATCAGCGAGCTCACTGAAAATTTAATGCAAACAAATGAAATTCTTAACAGCGAAATCGGCTCACTGAATCAGGAATTAAGTTTATTGCAGGCATCCGCGGGAGAGGACTTTTCAGGGATAATAGAAGAGGTCAGAAAATCTGTCGTTACAATAAAAACCAGCGCCGGTTTTGAAGGAACAGGATTTTTAATTTCAGAAGATGGCTATGTTGTTACAAACGCCCATGTTATCGCTGACAAATCAGGATATCTGGCCACAGTCATACAAACAATCGGCTATCAAAAAAACACAGAAAACGCAGAGTTCATAGGATATGACGGAACTCTTGACATCGCATTGTTAAAAATATCGGGAGACCATAAATTCCTGGAATTTGAAAATTCAGACAGCGTCCAAATAGGTGAAAAAGTTATCGCGATAGGAAATCCGCTGGGATTATCTTTTAGTGTTAGTCAAGGTATTGTCTCAGGGGTTCACAGAATTGGAGGCAATGGGATCGAAGGATACATTCAGACAGATGCGGCATTAAATCCGGGAAACTCAGGAGGACCTCTGATAAACAAAGAAAGCAAAGTCATAGGAATAAATAACTTTAAGATAAGTTCTGGGGAAAGTCTTGGATTCGCATTGGAGTCAAATTACATAATCGAAGCCGTCAATGAAATCTCGCAAAAAAAATTAAATCAAACATTGATAAATTAAATGTCAAACAAAAAACAAAATTCTGTTGATAAAAGAGGAATGACGATTAAGAAGAATGAAAATTTTTCAGAGTGGTACTCTCAGATTTTGGACAAGGCAGAAGTTACGGATATGAGATACAATGTCAAGGGATTTGTAGTCATACGTCCTCTTGGAGCAAGTATAATGGAAAACATGTACAAAATCTATGAAAATGCGTTGCAAAAAAAAGATCACGTTCCGAGTTTTTTTCCAATTGTAATTCCTGAAAAAAATTTCCAAAAAGAAGCGTCTCATGTGAAGGGATTTACTCCACAAGTTTTTTGGCTCGAAAAAATAAAGGGTGAAGACCGCCTAGCATTGAGGCCAACCAGCGAAACGGCGATGTATCAAATGTACTCTCTTTGGATTCGCTCTTGGCGCGATCTTCCTCTAAAAATTTATCAAAGAGCACAGGTGTTTAGATACGAAACAAAAGCCACCCGCCCGTTAATAAGAAGCCGAGAATTTTACTGGATAGAAACCCATGACTGTTTTTCCTCCCGAGAAGAAGCAGAGGCGCAGGTTCAGGAAGACATACAAACAACAGAAGAAATAATGCATCAAAAATTCGGTGTGCCATTTTTGCCATTGAAACGCCCAGAATGGGATAAGTTTCCTGGAGCGATTTACACTATTGGCTCTGACTCGCTTATGCCTGATGGAAAAATAATCCAGCAACCTTCAACACATTTGCTAGGGCAAAATTTTGCAACAGCATTCAGTGTAAAATTCAAGGACAAAAATGAAAAAGAAAATTTCGTGTGGCAGACATGCTATGGTCCCGCAATTTCGAGAATTCTAGCGTCTGTAATTTCTGTTCACGGAGACGATACTGGGTTGGTCATTCCATACTGCATATCCGGAACTCAGGTGGTGATAATCCCCATATTCAGTGAGAAAAATAAGACAAAGATCCTCAAGGAAGCTGAAAAAATAAAAGATAATTTGGAAAACCTAGGAATAAGATGTAAAATTGATTCTTCAGACAAACGCCCAGGAGAGAAATTCAATGAGTGGGAACTCAAGGGAATTCCTTTCAGAATAGAGCTAGGTGAAAAAGAAATAAACGAAAAAAAAGTAACTCTCTTCACAAGGGATGTGCAGAAAAAGGAAAAAATAAACATAAAGAATTTGGACAAAATAAAAAATCTCGGCGTTGATTTTGACAATCGTCTTAAAAAAAATGCGGACAAACTTTTCAATGGCAAAATTCAAAATTGCAAAACAAAGACAGAATTAAAAAATGCCATGCAGGAAAGAAAAATTGCCCGGATTGATTTCTGTTCTATAAATTCCGAAGGTGAGAAATGTGCGGCAATTGTTGAGAAAGATTTCAACGCCGAGGTCCGGGGAGTTTTGGCAAACAAAAAAGAGAAGCCAACTGGAAGATGCGTAATCTGCAACAAAACTGCTAAAGAAGTTGTTTATATCGGAAAAAGTTATTGAATTATCAGTAATTTATCTCTATTTTGATTTTATCCAAAGAATCTTGTAAATTAGGAGAATCTCTTTCGGTTTCCTCTGAATTTCTCCTTACTAGTTCTTCGTTGCCGTTTATGCCATCTCCATTTTTGTCTATGTACATTAATCCCTTTTCTTCAGAAGAATGACTGAGAACATACATATCCGGATATAAAGGCAATTCCCTAAATAAATATGGTTCTTGAGGGATAGACTTTTTGGAGGCAAGATATTCCTCTATTAGTGTCTTGTTTCCCAATTGAAAAAAGTCAGTTAAATAAAACTGATGAATCTCGGGGTAAAAATAAATTCTATGCTTTATTCTATATTCATCTTTTATTCGCCCTCTTTCGTCTAAATAACCCTTGACTTGTTCGTACAAACTTGGAATTTTTTCCTTGATAATTAAATTTTTAGTCTTAAGCAATGGTTTTCTGCCGGGACGAGGTATCTCTCCGCCAAATTTTTCGAGAAGATCTTTAGGAATTGTTGCTGTTGAAGAGGACGTGATGGGTTCAGCAAAAGTGTAATTAATTGGTAAAGAAACCATCGCCGCTAATCTCAAAGTAGCCAATAAATTTTTCTTCATTTTTTTATGTTTGTAACTTTCAAATCAGATTCGTTTACACGTTTTAATTCTTCATTTTCACGTTCTTGAATTATTTTCGCAAATTCGTCCATAAATTTTATTCCTCCCAAACCCTGCCATGTCCTTTGTGCCACTCCGGCTATCTTGTTTCTCCCGTTTATTTCCGTGTAAATTGGCGTTCCGGAATCTCCGGGAATCAGCCACATATTTATGTAAAAACTTTCCTGAGAGGATTTATCTTGAATTTCATCTTCGTAGTTTCTGCTTACCATAGCTTCATTGTAAAAATTGCCGTAATTTCTTGGGTTGCCACTCCAAAAAACCCTCATCCCAGGATATATGCCTTCTTTTCTCACTACAACTTCCTCCAAAGTCAAATCATTGCAATATTTTTCGCACAACTCAAGCGTTTTAGACAAATCGAAAACTGCTACATCTCTTTCATTATCTTCTATTAATGGATGAAGTTTAATACCTTCAAGATAAGTATCTTCCTTGATTCTTTCCCTATTTATCCTCTCTATCATAAATCCTCCAAAAGGAACCCTATATTCAAAAGTGTATTTGCTTACGACATGATCCAAAGTGAAGACCTTTTTTCCTATAACAAAACCTCTCCCCATCCACGAGAATGTTTCACCATCTTTTTCTCCATTGTCTTTGTATTTATCCAAAGAAGTAGTTAGAGCAACAAGATTCTTTGAGATGTCACTAATGCGAGTTTCATAGAATTTTCGTTCTGAAACATTTTCTTCAGGAACACCTTCGCATGCACTTACCGAAAGTGCGAGCCCTAGTATTGCCGCGAGATTTTTCTTCATTTTCTTCATTTTGTTATTGAAAATCATTTATTAGTTTTTGTATTCTGTAATGAATATATTAAAATCCTCTTCCATCCTGAGAGTGACCTCTAGCAATGTGCTCAATTCCTGTTCAAGTTCTGCGCGTTCCGATTTGTAGCTCATTTTTTCAAAACTAAATCCAAAAGAAGAAACCTTCATTCAATCAGATTTAGTCCGATTAATTAAAGGTATTTAATTTTAGCGATGACTAGATTAAACCTTCCATTCAATGTCAGGTGTCTTAGCCATTCACTCATGTTTTATTTAGGAAAACGGCATTTAAAAAATTATTGCTGTTTGCCTGCAGCCGAGATAAGACGCCTCTTCAATTCATCCAAGTGCTTTGATTGTATTTTTACCCCAATAGCTTCCTCATGCCCTCCACCTGTCGAATCTGTAAAATCCCGTATTATTTCAAGCATTATTTTTCTCACGTTTTTGCCACGCGCAGATATGTTCGCCTTGATTCCCGAATCATATGCAACAACAACTATTTTCTCCGGAAAAATATAGTTTAGTTCATTTGCCAAATCAGAACTGATACTCAAATCTCCCCGATATCGAAAAAACAAGACTTTCCCGAAGAGAAGTTTTTTTGCCTTCTGCAAAAGAATTTGATATTTTGAGTTTATCTGGTTGTATCTTTGATGCATAAAATAATTTTTGTTCATTTCGTTCAATACATCATAAGGGGATTTTACTTTCATCAAAAAGCGCAACATGTTGATTACATTTGTTGTACGGTCTTTCAAGGCAAAACTGAACAGATTTGTTATCTTTCCTATTTGCGACCTGTACCTTATATGAAACGGCTCTTCCGAGTCCACTGCCAAATCAGGAAAATTATCTTTGAAATCAGCGTAAAACTCCGGGAAAAATTTGTCTGAAATGCATCCTATAACTGCAAGCCACATGTCTTCTCTTTTGTTTGAAATCTGATAGCAAAGATATGTTGTCGGTCCGCTAGCGTCTTTTCCTTGCACTACAGGATTGTAATAATTCACGAATTCAGGGATTTTCCTTTTTGTGTCATGATGATCTATGCACACGACAGGAATATTAAATTCCCGAGATTTCTGAAAAAATTCATCTGAAACAAGTGGCTTGTCCAGAATAAAAATGTAATCCGCATTTAGTTCATGAACCTTTCTGAAATATTCCTCTGTCAATTCGGGAAATGATTTTACTGGAACTCCTTTTCCTTTCTCGGCAAATCTTTGCAAAAGCAAAAAGGAGCACAATCCGTCAACATCATTGTCAAAAAAAAACAAGGGATTTTGTGATTTTCTGAGGTGTTCCTTTATTTCATTTACTTGTTCTTGTGTAAGCATTTTATTTCCGTGCAAACGTCTTGGCAACAATCAGCGGAAAAAGAATTGTCGCGTCTCCGTGGACTTTCATCGCCTGTGATTTATCGTCTTTGATTTTTCCCCAAGAAACTGCCTCATCCGGCCTGGCATTTGAATCTGCACCATCCCATTCCTCTCCTGAGTTTATGTAAACTGCATAGTCTGCCCCGTTTCTCATCAAATTAGCATTAAGTATATGGTGCTTAATAATTCCGCCACCCAAAATTATGACTCCCGTTTTCTTTCTTGTAATCGTAAATTCGTGGAGGTCATGTATGTCTTTTACAACGTCCATCTTAAATTCCGGACTTTTGTACATAAAAAAATGAATCATGTCTCCCGTGCTTCCGTCAGTGATTCCCGGGCAATAAACTTTTATGTCGTTTTTCCAGCACCAATAAAGAATACTCCCTTTATTGTTGATCTCCTTTCCGAGAATTTTTATGAACTCCGAAACAGAAAGAATATCCCCTGTGGATTTTTGTTCATTGTAAATCTTCTCGAGCACAGGATTGATAAATTCTTCGTATTTTACATACCTCTGGTTTGGAACTAAAATATTTCCTGTCCGATTAATGCCTTCTTTCCTGAGAAGTTCTCCCGAAGTCGAGAATTTTCCAAGTCTCAAATCTCCGAAACATTTTACAAGATCATCGTCAACTCCTCCTGCCGTCGTTACTAAGACATCTATTTTTTTATTTTCTGCAAGGTATCTTACAATATCCCTCACTCCGGAGGTTATGAGGTTCGAAGTCACTCCCAGAAAAATTGTGACTTTCTCATCAATCATCTTGTTTATTATATCAACTGCTTTTGCAAAGTGGCTTGCCTGAAATCCTGTTGACAAGTAACTGTCAAGTATTTTATCATAATCAACTCCGTTGTCAAAATTGTAACCGCGTATTGAAACTCCTTCAATTTCATCTGATTCTTTGAATATGGCTTCTCTCGAAGTTTTTTCTGTTTTTTTCATGATTTATCAAAAAGATTGTGATTTTTAAGAGTTTCTAGGTTTGAATTTGCCAGTCTCAAATCTCCGAAGAAACTCACTCTTTGATAAATGTATCCTGTCCCGGTTAAATTTGAATTTTTGAGACAGAAATAAGGATTGGTTAAAGGATTTTACATCAAGTTTCAATCAATCAGTGAGTGATAGCGAACGTCAATCAGAAAAACTAAGTAAAGTAATAAGATTCGAATCACATTGAGAAAAGCGTTTAGTATGAAAAAAAATCTATTTTGCAGAACAAGAATGCTTTTAAACAAAAGTTCCGTGAGAATTTTACAATGAACAAATGGGTAGAATTATTGCTCGGATTGATTGTCCTAACAGCAGGGATTTATGTTGCTTGGGCTTCATCAGCATACAACTGGGTTTTCTGGGGAAAGGATTTTAATTTTCTTCACGCAGGATGGATTCTCCTAAAAGGGGGAATTTTCTGGCTTGTGATGATTCTTGGATTGTTGCTGATAATTCTTGGGCTGAACGATTTAAGAGATTAAATTTTTAAAGGACTAAACTGAAAAGTTCTTATGGATTTGCAAGCAAGAGTTATTGAATCTGCAAATGGAAAAATTTCATTTTCAAGAGAGAATGATTCCTATGATAAAGGAAAAATCATAGAAAGATTAACCTTGGAAATAGAAGAGAAAGATAAAGAATTTGAGAGATTTCCAAATACCTACAAGACAATGCCGTGCTTCCGGGAATTTACAGGAATCGGTAAGTCATTAGGGCATGGATTTTGGTATAACACTTCCGGAACATCATTTCAAATGATGAAAACATTAGAGTTGTTGGAACATCCCGTGCTTGATAAATTCCTTGAAGATATAAGTAACAATGATTCGATTACTCCGAACGATATTGATGTAAATCCATTAGTCCGAGGTAAAATTCTACGCGGATTAAAAATAATGGATTTGGGTTGTGGAATTCGCCCTTCTTACGCAAATTGTGTCCATTCCCTAGGAGCAGAAGTTTATACCTCAGACCATAATCACCCGGGAGATATCCATTTTATCGATGACTCAATGAAACAAAGATATATTGCGGTTGACTTTAATGACAAAAATGTATTAGGTATTTTAAGGAACAGAACAAGGGGTGAGTTTGATTTTGTAACTTGCACCACTTGCTTCCCAACTCACCTTTGGAGCGACAGTAAAAAAAAGATTAAAGAACCTTCAAAGGAAAGATTAAAAGAAATCGGATTAAGCTTGCTCAGGAAAAACGGAATTTTCTATAATCCTGAAGACCCTAGAAACTAAGTCTCAAAATTGCAAATAATCTTAGGTAAAAATCTTCTTATCAAAAAAACGATGCGTATGACGCTCGTTTTTAGGATGCTCAAGATTGCATTCTTGAGATGTACAATTTTCTGCTCAGCAATCTTGACATAAAAATAAAAAAATATTAAAAAATTAATTTGTCATTGAGCCGATTGCTGATATCAAAGCTAGTGCCCCGCCAATTAATGGAAGGTAGTAGTTTGCTCCCCAGAATTGTCCTACAATTGCGACAACTCCTCCAACACCTGCAGCCCAAACTTTCCAGTCGTTCATTTTTACCTCCTTTCTGATTTAATTTACCCTACATAGATAAAAGAAAATGGACTATTTAAATGTAATTCTCAGCCCGTCAAAAAAAACAACAATTTAAATTCAACCCAAAAAATAGATCAAAGTTCCCTCAATAATTGCGGCAATTGCCAATAAAGGAATAACAATAAGAAAGAAAACAGTAAGTGAATTTTTAAAATATACTCTTAATGATTCTAGTTTCCTTTTCTGAAAAACAAAAGTGGCAATTTTCATCCCCAATCCCAACGAAATAAAAAGTGCAGGTAGTTCAAAAATTCCGTGAGGTAGCAGTTTCCACAGCGAAAAAAACCCTGCTTCTGAAACTGAAAGTGAAGAAACAAACCCCACGAGATATCCGTTGATCATTAATGAAAAAATCGGGAAAATTCCAATGAAAATCCCAAGCACCATTCCAAAAAAACTGCTTTGCAAATTGTTGAAAAATATGTAAGAGGTGAGCTCCCATTGATTTAATCCTTCTGTTTCTTTCAAAATCTGTTCAATAATCTCAAAGATTTTTTCGGCAATTGCTTCAGGAGGAGGAATAAAATATCCGACAAATGAAAAAAACAAAAAAATTCCTATTGCGTAATAAACAAATTTTCTCGAATCTCGCAAAAAATTAAAACCGGATTTATACTTTTCCAAAACAATGTTGTTGGATTTTGTTGATTTTGATTTCATTTTTAACATTATCTGAAATGCTTTCTTATCATCCCTGTCTTTCTTGGGAATTTATTCTTAAGATAGATTCCATAAACAACCCCTGCAAGCAAACCTCCAAAATGAGCCATATTTCCGATTGGGATATCACCAATTATGGAAATAACCCACAGCAAGGCAAGAATGCCCGGTCCTGCATATTTCATCTTCACCGGAAGGGGTATCAGCATAACATATACCGGCAAATCAGGAGTCAGAAGCATTAAGATTCCCACAAGTCCAAATAATGCCCCTGATGCACCTACTGCATAAGTATTAATATCCTGCGGAAAAATTAAAACAGATGCCACGAAAAACAACGACGCAAAGATTCCGGAAATAAGATAAAAAAGAATGTATCTCCTTGCACCCACAAGTCGCTCAACTAAGGTTCCGACGAAAAACAGAGAGAACATATTTGCAAGAATGTGAAAAAATCCGGCGTGCATAAACATTGCTGTAAAAAAAGTCCATAAATAATTCCCTTCAAGAATATTACCTGGCTTTATTGCAATGTAATCGATAGGAATCACATTCAATGCAAACAATGGATAAAAAATCGCAAAAACTGCCACATTTATCAAAATAATCTTAGCGGTAACGCTCAAATCCGAAAAAAAATTTTCTCCCCCATACATGCCACGTCTAAAAGCCATTTTACCTCTTACTCCTAGGGGACTTTTTTGCACTTTTCTTTTTTGATTTGTTCTTGGATTTTTTTCTTGGATTTTTTGGAGGAATAGTTTTCTTTATTTTTAAGCTCATTCTTAATTTCCTTTTTGCATCTCTCTTGTCTTTCTTTATCTTTTCTTCTTTCTTTACTTCCTTGTCTTTCTTTTTATTTCGTTTTTCTTTTTCAACATTTATTTCTTTTTCAAGCGGAGGCAGTTCGCTTTGATATTTTTCAAGATTTTTTCTAAGTTCTTTTATAAGTTTGGAATCATCCTTTATCTCAAAAATGCTCCCGCACTCAGGACATGTAAAATCATGTACGAGAGCGTTCTCTTCATCCATCTCTATATTGCATTTTCTGCATACGTAAAAGACCTTGGTTTCTCTCATGGAAATTTGGTTCACAACCCTCCCTATTTTTTTAACGATTGTATCTTTCAGCAATTCCAGGGATTTAAGAATCTCAATCCTCCAAAAATAAGTGTACCATCCTTTCCTTTTGTCTTTTTTCCTTATGAAAGAAACAACGCCGTTGTCCGACAGCCTATAGAGAATGTTTCTGATTTGATTAACTGTTAAGTTCATTTTTTTTGCGACAATGAATTCATTCACATATTTTTCCTTGTTTAGCAAATCCACAATTTCTTCATACTGTTTTCCAACTATTTCCACCACAACTTCTTTAAGAAATTTGTCTAGCATTTTTGTAATAAAAGAAATTTAAATAAATATCTTTCGGTTGGTTCCATTAAGAAAAATTAAAACAAAAGTTTTTAAACTTATGTTGTATTTTATATATTAGAATATATATTTTTAAAAATGAGTTGGTTTGGTAAAAAAGAAGTGGGAAATAAAAAAGAGAATGCAACCTCGCTAAAATTGCCAGAATTGCCAAAACTCCCTGATTTGCCGAGAATGAGTGATGACTTCTTGATGGATAGAAATAATCTGTCCCGTTTGCCGACTTACCCAAAAAATGATTTAGGGAATGATTTCTCCAAAAACGCGATAAAGGATGCTGTTTCTGGGAGAAAAGAGAGTGATGGGGAGTTTGCAGATGATTTTTCTTATAATGAGAAAATGATGCGCTCTCCGCAAAAAAAATTGGCAGTTGAAATGCCTTTACAAAGAATGGAAAAAAATTTCAACAATCAGAAGTTTAGGGAACAAAAAAATTTTAGAAGAGAGGGTTTTGTCAAGGAAGCCGAGCCGATTTTTGTAAGGTTGGACAAATTTGAAGAAAGTTTGGAAATTTTCGAGGATGCAAAAAAGAGAATTTCTGAAATAGAAAGAACGTTATCCGAGATAAAAAAAATAAAAGACAGGCAGGAAGAAGAGTTAAGCGACTGGGAAAAAGAAATCAACGACATAAAACATAAATTTGAAAAAATAGACAGAGAAATCTTCTCAAGAATATAAAATGAATAATAAGGAAGCAATACACTTGCAATTTCCCTATATGGGTATGCTAAATTCAAAAAGAGATGTTCTTGAAATTCAAAAGAGTTCAATTATTATTTCTCGTTCCATGAAAAATTATCATGAGCTTAAAAAGGAAGAGATAAAAAAAGGAAAACTGCTGTACAAGCAGATTAAAGCGCTTCTCTTAACGATAAAAAATTTTCAAAGAACATCTCCAAAATTTGAACTCCCTGAAAGCATCACAAGAAGAATATTTCCTGAGAAAAGTTTTGAACCAAGAATAAAAAAAACAGGTGCCGATTTGGAAAAAAACGTGCATGAAAACAGCATAGAAAAAGAATTGCAAGAAATTCAAAACAGGCTCAGAGAATTGCAGAGAGGATAACTCTTAAGGTGTTAATCAAAAAACGATGCGCCATCTCACCACTAAAGGACGTAGTTTTCTGACTAGCCCAATAAAACTTTTAAACATCCTTCCTTATTTTATTTAATGATTTCGCGCAAGGAACTTATAAAAAAATACATTGAATTCTTTAAGTCAAAGAATCACAAGGAAATTCCTTCTGCATCGCTGATTCCTGAAAATGATTCTACCGTTTTATTCACTACTGCCGGCATGCATCCTCTGGTGCCTTATCTTTTAGGAGAAAGACATCCTCTTGGAAAGCGTCTTGTGAATGTTCAAAAATGCATTCGGACTACGGACATCGACGAAGTTGGAGATAGTGCCCATCACACTTTTTTTGAAATGCTTGGAAATTGGAGTCTTGGAGATTATTGGAAGAAAGAAGCAATAACCTGGAGTTTTGAGCTCGCAACAAAAATTTTAAAATTAGATAAAAAAAGATTATCTGTAAGTTGTTTCAAAGGGGATAAAGATGCACCAAAAGATGAAGAATCTGCAAAAATTTGGTTTTCGTTGGGAATACCCAAAGAAAGAATTGCATTTCTCGGCAAGGAAGATAATTGGTGGGGGCCTGCAGGAAAAACAGGTCCGTGCGGTCCGGACACAGAGATGTTTTATTGGAAGAACAATAAAGTAGAACCGCCAAAAAAATTTGATCCTGAAGACAAAAATTGGGTGGAGATTTGGAACGATGTTCTTATGGAATATGTAAAAAATGATATGGGTGAGATAGTGGAAGCAAAACAGAAGAATGTTGATAATGGAAGAGGTGTTGAAAGAATCCTTGCAGTAACAAATGGTTTTGATGATAACTATTTGACAGAAGTGTGGCAACCAATAATAAAAGAAATTGAAAAGTTATCTGGCAAGAAATATTTCGTTCCAGGAAAAAATGATGATAACATAACAAAGGCCATGAGGATAATTGCCGATCATATCAAAGCCTCGGTTTTCATAATTGCAGACGGTGTAATTCCCGGCAACACAGAACAGGGCTATGTTCTAAGGCGTTTGATAAGAAGGACAATAATGTACGGGAGGGAACTTGGTATGACCTCTTTTGTAGAAAAAGTGGCGGGACCAGTATTCAATATTTATGAAGATGATTATCTGGAATTGAAAAAGAACAAAAAGAAGATTCTTAATGAATTAAAAGGAGAGGAATCAAAATTTTCAGAGACAATTGATCGAGGATTAAAGGTTTTTGAGAAACTTGTTAAAAATAAGAAAAGCCTCTCGGGAGAAGAGTCTTTCCTGATGTATCAAAGTTACGGTTTTCCCATAGAGCTTATCGAAGAAGAATCTAAAAACAAAAAAATAAAATTCGACAAAAAAGATTTTTTCAAGGAACTAGAAAAACATCAGGAACTCTCCCGTACGGCAACAAGAGGGAAATTTTCCGCAGGACTTGCAGACCATTCGGAAAAGTCCACGCGATATCATACTGCCACGCATCTCTTGCATAAGGCGCTAAAAATTGTGCTTGGCCCAAATGTTCAGCAGATGGGAAGCAACATAACTCCTGAGAGAATGAGGTTTGATTTCAATTTCTCCAGAAAACTTACTGAAGAGGAAATAAAAAAAATAGAGGCCCTGGTAAACAAACAAATCTCGCGAGGATTGAATGTTAGTTTTGTAGAAATGCCTTACCCTGAAGCAATAAAAACAGGTGCATTGTCCTATTTCAAGGAAAAGTATCCTCCGATTGTCAAAGTATACACTGTCGGAGATTTTTCTAAAGAAATCTGCACAGGACCTCATATAAAAAACACAAAGGAACTTGGAAAATTCAAAATCACGAAAGAGGAATCTTCTTCTGCCGGCGTAAGAAGGATAAAAGCCGAGCTGGAGTAAAATCACCACAATCCTTAAAAATAAATTGTCAGTAATCTTTTTATGGCTAAAGAACCAAGTTTGTTTGAAATTAGGAAGAGATTAAAATTGACATCTGGAGTAAACATCCAAGAAAGAATTAATTCTAGAAAAACTTTGAAAGAATTAATTGAAATGCTTGACTTAAAAAAATATGATATAAAAGAAAGAAGATTGATGTTGTTTAATTTGAAATACAATCCTGATAATTGGGACTGGAGATTTGATACAAAAGGACAGTTAGAAAAATGTTATCAACAATCTTCAAAACTTAATGACTTCTTAAAAAGACATGGAAATTACATGAGAAACACCGTTGTGGAATCAGGTTCCCATGCAAAGTATGGATTCCATGGCGGAACAGTTGAGTAAGCACTTAATTCTTCAGCATATTTAATTTAACATAATCACCTAAAAATTTCAATCCAAATTATACTCGCCATCCAAACCGTATTTGTTCTTAATCTCCTTGAATTTTTTTTCTTCAAATGGATTCAATTCTTTGCCCGATGCCATCTTTTTTCTAAGTTCTTTGATCTCGTCGGCATCGTGATAAAAATCCAGCCATCGCGACAATGAAATTCCGTCCGAGATAACAATAACTTCTGGTTTTGAATCTAGTATTATTCCTCCGGAATAAGCAAGTTTGTCATCGGTAATTATTGCGCTTCCGGAAGTTTCAACAAAGCAGTATCCGGAATAATGCCAGCTTTCCATCAAGGGACATTTTATGCCCACTGTTTCATGATTTTCATCATTATTATAAAAAATAGCTGTTCCAAATCCAAGTTCCTTCAGAATCATTGCCAAAAGTAAAGACTTTTCTCCGCAAATTCCCTTTTCTTCATATAGAACTTCATAAGGATAACGAGAATGATTGACCTTCTGCCCGAAAAAGGAATATGTTTCATTCGAAAATCCCCATTCAAGGTTCTGGACCAAACTTACTGCAATCATTGCCTGAACATCTTTGTCGTTAGTTATGTTTTGTATGTCCTTAACCAAGGGAAGAATAAATTCTCTGGATAAATTGTCATTAATGGCTTTCATTTTAAAATCTGATCTAGATAATGACTCGCCGTTTTCATATCCAATTATTCTGGGAATTTCAGATGCATGTTTTTTAACACCATCATAAGCGATGAAATCGATTTCCTTCTCTGTTCCGTCAAGAACATACCTCAGAGATATCTTCTTAGGATTTGTTTGATAATCTGAAACGCACGAATTTTTCTCGATTGCGAATCCTTTTGGACAACCACATACCTCCGAGTTTTCAACCAATTTTCCTTCAAAACAGTAGTACGGCTTGTTGAGAGAACATTCATTGTAAAAAGTTCCGTCACCGCAAGATGCATTGTCATCCGAAATTAAAATAAGATACTTGATGAGCAGGATAATTCCTAAAAGCAGGAAAAAAAACCAGATTTTTCTGAATTTCTTACCACTCACCATTTTAACTTTCATTCCAGATAAATTGCCGGTTTTCCGGGTTTTACATTTTTTGATTTTTCCTTCAGCTTATTTTGGATATTTTCATTAACTGAAAAAATTTCAACCTTTAAACCAGTTCTTTTTTCTATCAAATTTTTCTCTTCGTAAAAAATCTTCTTTTCATTTGGAATTGTTGAGACAAAGACTTTTTGCGGAGATTTACTGTTTCTTTCCTTTAAAATTCTGGAAACATTAATAATATCCTGAATGAGTTTATCAATAATTTTTTCCTGTTCCTCAAGTTTCAAATCTATTTTGCTTTCATTGGCGTTAGGCCATTTTTCCAAAGATATGAAATTCTTGTTGCCCATCTTTTCCCATAAATCTTCTGAAATATGCGGGCAAAAAACAGAAAGTATCTTAAGAAAGTTCTCCGCGTCATTTTTTGAGACGTTTTTTTCCCCATAAAAACTCTCGACAATTGCCCTTATCTTAACAACTGCAAGATTGTAATTAAGATTTTCGATATCTTTCGTGACATCTTTTATTGTTTTGTTAATTCTGCTCTCAAATTTTCTGGATGAATCTCCAGAAATCTTTTTGGCATAAAATAATTCTTGGATTTTTTTTATCAGCTTGCTTATTGAGTCAATCCCCCTGTCATCCCAATTAAAATCCTTGTCCGGAGAAGCATTAGACACAAGATACAATCTCAGAGTGTCTGAACCGAATTTCTTTATGATTTTAATCGGGTCAACTCCGTTTCCTCTTGATTTTGACATTACAAAACCGTCGTTGCCGTGAACCATCCCTTGATTAAAAAGAATTCTTGCAGGCTCAGAGATATCCTTTCTAAACAATCCCAAGTCTCTTAAAAATTTGGTGTAAAATCTTGAATAAATCAGATGAAGGCATGCATGCTCTGCACCTCCAAGATATAAATCCATAGGCATCCAGTAATTTACTTTTTTTGTATCAAAGATTTTCTTTTTATTTTTAGGGTCAAGGTAGCGGAGAAAATACCATGAAGAGTTTACGAAAGTGTCCATTGTGTCGGTTTCTCTCCTTGCCTTGGACTTGCATTTCGGACATTTTGTATCTGTAAATTTTTTGTAATAAACAAGAGGATTTTTTGAGATAGTAAGTTTTATTTTTTCGGGAAGTCTCACCGGGAGATCTTTTTCTTTCACTGGCTGGATACCGCATTTGTCACAATAGACTATTGGAATTGGTGTTCCCCAAAATCTTTGCCTTGAAATAAGCCAATCTCGTAATTTGAAGTTCACCTTTTTACTTCCAAGTTTTTTTCTTTGCAGTGCAATAACAATATGTTCTTTTGCCTCTGTGCTATGCAAACCATTGAATTCTCGGGAATTCGTTAGGACACCATAATCAGTAAATGCTTTTTCTCCCTGCAAAAATCTCCTAAATAAGTCTCTATGTGATTCCGCAGTTAACATCCCGGAAACTTTTTCAGGTTGAACCCACTGGAGCTCATGCTTCTCCGATTCCGACTTTGATACTGCTTTCCTGTCTCCGTTTTTCAATTTAAAACAAAATGCATTAAAGTGTCCGAATCTATTTTCGTTTTTAGGTCCGTGAAAAAATTTGCTATGAAAGATCCCAAGTCGTTTAACTAAAATTGGATTTGAGTAGCCAGTTTCCTCTTTTATTTCCTGAATAGCTGCTTCTTCAGGAGTCTGATTCTTTTCGATGCCTCCTGTTATCATTGTCTGCCATGCAACTTTTTTCCACTTTAAAACAGCATATTTTTCCTCCACCCAATGCTTCAATATTATCGCAACGGCATTTCTCTCTACAAAGGGCTTTCCTTCAAGGATTCCATCTTCTTTTCCATTTGCGATAAACAGGGGTTCAATTACACCTTTAATCGGGAGATTGTACTTCTGTGCAAATTCAAAATCTCTCTCGTCGTGAGCAGGCACGGCCATAACAATACCGGCACCATAATCAGCAACAACAAAATTTCCGACCCATACGGGGATTTTCTCATCTGTCAAAGGATGTTTTGCATAAGTGCCTGTGAAAACACCTTCTTTGTCAAGCTTTTCCATATCCTCCTGTTTTGTCGAGTGAATTTTCTTCAAGAATTTTTCAACCGAAAGTCTCTGCTCTTTAGAAACCAGTTCCATTAATTGCGGATGCTGTGCACTAATAACAAGAAATGTAACCCCAAAAAGCGTATCGACGCGCGTAGTAAAAATGGGAAATTTTTCTCCGTTAATCTCAAAAAGGACTTCAGTCCCGTCACTGCGTCCAATCCAATTCTCTTGCATTGACCTGATTCTCTCAGGCCACTCCAAATTTTTTGTGTTTTTGTAAATCTCATCTGCATAATCAGTAATCTTCAAAAACCACTGTTCCAATTGCCTCACCTCAACATTTGTATCTTCGTGACGCCAACATTTTCCATCAATAACTTGCTCATTAGCCAATACGGTGTTGCATTTCCCGCACCAATTAACAGGTGCTTTTTTCCGATATGCAAGGCCCCGTTCAAACATCTTTAGAAAAATCCATTGATCCCATTTGTAATACTCCGGATCGTGGCTTTTTAACAAACGCGAAAAGTCATAGCTCATCCCGAGAACCTTAAACTGTTTTATATAATTGCCTATCGCTTTCTCTGTAAATTTTTTTGGATGTGACTTTTCCTTTATTGCTGCATTCTCTGCAGGCAGCCCGAATGAATCAAACCCTATCGGATGAAGGACATTGAATCCTTTCATTCTTTTGTAGCGCGCAAAGATATCCGTGATGGTGTAATTAAAAGCGTGCCCCATATGCAAGCTGGTTCCGGAAGGGTACGGATACATCGGAACAACGTAAAATTTTTTCTTTCCGCGAATTTCTTTTGCTTGAAAAATCCTTTTTTTCTCCCAAGCTTTCTGCCACCGGGATTCTATTTGTCTAAAGTTATATTTCATTTTTTCTTTAACTTATAAGTAATCTCCGCAATTTGATTTTTACCTCTAAACTCAAAGTTCACTTTTTTATCAACAACTTTACAAATAAACTTTTTTCCGTTATCGAGCTTAACATTAACTGATTCTCCTACGGATAATGGAACGCCTCCAATCAATTCGTTATTTTTTATTTCTAATCCTTCAAAAATTATCCTTGTACTCTTTTTAATCATTGTAAAAGAATAACTCAGCAACTTTTAAATATTATCTTTCCATTTTTTATTAATGGAAAAAATAATGGCACATTTGTCGGGAAGCGGCGTCTCAAGCAATTCGCCGGAAGCATACTCTTTGAATAAAAAAAGTCATTTTGGGGAAAAGGTCGGAGAGAAAATCCAGTATCTTCTTGTAGAAGCAATATTTCTCGTTCATGAAGGGAAAATGAATGTTCTATCAAAAAACAAAGTACTCAAAAAAGATGAGTTAGTAAAAAGATTTCAGAGAATTGACTCAAGATTTTACACCAAATATATTGTCTTCAGTGATTTAAGAAAAAAGGGTTATGTGTTAAAAACGGCCTTAAAATTCGGCGCGGATTTCAGGGTTTATGAAAAAAATTCCTACTCAAAAAAGGATGGACACTCAAAATGGATTTTATTTGCAGAACAAGAATCAAAAAAATTTTCCTTCCATGAATTTAGCGCGAAAAATCGTGTTGCGCACAGTACAAGGAAAAATCTTCTCCTAGCGGTGATTGACGAAGAAGAAGATGTGACATATTATGAGGTAAGGTGGATAAAGCCATAACTAAAAATTTATAACCTTTTTCCTTTTATCCTATGAATGATTCAAAATACCTCGGAAATAAAAGAGAAAATAATCTCTGTTTTGAAGGAAAGAGGCCCTTCATTGCCGATACAAATCTCAAGGGAAGTTGAACTATCTCCTCTGTTTGCCTCTGCATTTCTATCTGAATTGTTTTCTGAAAAAAGAATAAAAATCTCTCACTTGAGGGTAGGGAACTCTCCCGTGTACTTTGTCCAGGGGCAGGAACCCCTAATGGAAAAATTTTCCGATTATCTGAAAAGCAAAGAGAAGGAAGCGTTCAATCTGTTGAGAGAGAGAAAATTTCTCAAAGACGGAGAACAACAACCTGCAATTCGCGTCGCTCTGCGCGAGATTAAGGATTTTGCAATTCCATTTCGCAATCAAGATGGTGAAATATTCTGGAGGTATTTCACCGAAAGCGAGGAAGATTTGAATAAAGAAAAATCTCAACAAAAGTCAACAATTGAAATCAAGGATACTTCTGAAAAACCTGCTGAAAAAATAAAATCAAAAAGAAAATCTGTAAAATCAAAAGCAGGCCAAAAACAAAGCGAAAAATTTCTGGAGAGAGTAAGGGAATTCCTGTCAAATTCTGGAACCGAAATTTCCAACATAGAGAACATAGGAAAAAATGAACTTGTGCTAAAAGTAAAAAATTCGACTTCTGAAATAATTTTGGTTGCTTACAACAAGAAAAAAATATCGGAGAAAGAGATAATTAAAGCCTCAAAAAAGGCGACTGAAATGGGGATGAAGTACTCAGTGATCTCTCTTGGAAATCTGCCAAAGAAAATAATTGATTTGATGGAATCCTTGAAAAACATGGAAAATATTGAAAAGATTGAGTAGTTAAAGCAAAAGAGATCCTTTGTAATCAACAAGCAAAGGTCTTACTGTTCTGTAAAGAGTATCTCCAGAGGTACGGACTTCCAAGGCACATCCAATAGGTTTATCGGGATTCGTGAGTAAAGACATATTTTTACCATTAAATTTTTTATCAACTTCGGAAATGCTGCGGGTAGGAGGTTCGTTAATTATGCCTTTTTCGAACATCTCTTCAAATGAAGCAGTTGTCAATATTTCTTCTTCAAAACCAATAACCTCTCCATAAACAACATTCAGAAGTTTGTAAAGAAAATTCAAATTTTTATCATCAGAGAGGGTAACTGCATAAATAAAGGGGGCTTTTGTTTCAACTGTAAAGTCTCCAATATTGTAACAGTCATAACTTTCCGGAGCGGATATTGAAAATCCCCTTCTCGTGATTATACTTCTCGAGGGAATCCACAATGCAGATTTCCCAAAAGCTTTTTTTGTTAACCTGTCCATAAAAAGATGCTAAAATAAAAGTTTATAAGTTTTTATATAAAAAAACTCTCACCAAAATCCTTAAATATTGCCTTTCAATGACTTTATCATGGGAAAAATAAAATCCAAGTTGATAAGAAGAACAACCGACAATCTTCTTGGAAGAGACATAGAATTCACTGAAAGTTTTGATAAGAACAAGAAATTGCTGGGAAATACTATGCCAAGCAAAAAAATAAGAAATCAAATTGCAGGACTAGTGTCTAAAATCAAGAGAACTGAGGCAGTATCCAAAGAAGATAAGAAATAAGAGTGATTGGCAAAAAATGACAGACGAAAAAAAAGATAATTTTGTTTTCATAGGAATAAAACCGTTTATGAATTATGTTACAAGTGTTGTGATGCAATTTACTACAAAAAACATGGATGAAGTGGTTATAAAAGCGCGAGGGAAGTCAATAAATCGTGCAGTTGATGTCGCGGAAGTTGTGAGAAAAAAGTTTCTCAAAGACAAGAACATTGAAATTAAGGAAGTCAAGATAGACAGCGATGAACTTGAGAACAGAGATGGTAGAAAAACCAATGTTTCCACAATTGAAATAACTTTGGTCAAGAGATGACTACTTAGTTCTCTTTTGACGTTTCAAAATCTTTTTTATTTCCGAGACGTCCTCCGAAATTTTTTCCATTATGATGAGTCTTTTTCTGTCAATAAAAGTTCTAACAACCAGATAGAGGATATATGCAATTGCAAGTATACCTAATGCCTGGATTATGTAAATAAGAATCTTAACGCTCCCAATCAATGATTCCGGAATGCTTATTACCAAATCTTCAACAGCCATTTTACTAAAACTTTTAAACCATTATCATTTAATAATTTTTGTCTCTGTAGCTCAGCAAGAACACGAAGTTTTCTCGCACATTTTCCCGTTTGAATTCGTTTAAACCGATTTATTCGCTACTTTTTTAAACATATTCTTTCTATCAATTAAGTCTCTGTAGCTCAGCGTCAGAGCGCCGCTCTCATGATTCTAAATGCATGGGAAAGGCGGAGGTCGAGGGTTAAATTCCCTCCAGAGACATTTTTACAGATTATCAATAATAAATTGTTTAATCAAAAGGTTATTTCTTGAGTATGCAACAGAATTTATTCCTACAGATTTTGCAGTCTTTACATTGTTTTCATCATGGTCAAAATAAAAAACTTCTTTCGGGTTAATATCAAATTTTTTCAACAGTCTGAGGAAATATTCTTTGTTATCCTTGTTTATATTCTCTTCTTCCAAAGAAAATGAGTGTTTTATTGACGAATTTTCAAGTAATTTTTTCCCTTTTTCTCTGAATTTATTAACAACTAATATCTTTCTTGCTCTGAAAGAATCAATCATATGTAAAAGTTCCTTGTTGACATTAAAATTTTCGTCATAAACACAAAACATGCCGTCGACCAAAATGGTCTTCATTAGAACAATTCCTCTTCGCCGTTTATTAAATCTGCCAGGATTTTCTTCAAATCAGAAATTTTTACGCGAATTTGTTTTGTATCATCTCTATTGCGTATTGTTACATCTTTGTTTTTCAGGGAATCTCCGTCGATTGTGATGCAAAATGGGGTCCCAATTTCATCATTCCTGGCATATCTCCTGCCTATACTTCCTCCGGAATCATAAAGGATATTAAATTCGCTTTTCAATTCAGAAAAAATTTCTCTGGCAAGATTCTCAAATTCCGGTTTTTTTACAAGTGGAAAAATCCCTGCTTTTATCGGAGCGATTTTTCTCGGCAATCTCAACACAATATTCTCTCTTTTCTCATCATGACTGTATGCTCTTGAAATCAGCGCTAGAAAGATTCTTTCAATTCCAAAAGTTGGCTCTATAACCTTAGGGATTATCTTTTTCTTTGATTTCTCATCAAAAAAACTCATTTTTTCTCCGCTTTCTTTTTCGTGCTGTGTTAAATCATACTGCCCTCGATTTGCATTCCCTGCAATTTCCTTGCTTCCAAAAACATATTGGTAATCTATGTCAAAAGTTGCGGAAGAATAATGACTTAACTCTGATTTCATATGTTCACGTATTTTTATCTCCAACAGTCCAATAGATTTAAGCCACAAAATTTGCTCGGCGAGCCAGTATGCATGCCATTCCTCCAGTCGTTTTTCATTTAACATTTTCTCGATTGTTGTTTCATTCAATTTGTCTGAATTTTTTTCTTGTGTTTCAGCGTCGAGAAACATGACCTTTAAAGCCAGGTGCTTTTTCTCAAGCAAAGGACATTTTTTTTCCTCAGGATTAAGAAAAAACTCAAGTTCTCCTATGTGAAACTCCCTGCTCCTGAATAAAAAATCTCTTGGCGCGATTTCATTCCTAAAACATTTCCCAATCTGAGCGATTCCAAATGGCAACTGCATTCGTGATGTTGCCTGAATTAGTTTAAAATTCATGAACATTCCTTGTGCTGTCTCTCCTCTGAGATATGCTTCTGTAGGATTTATTGCACCAACATGGGTTTTAAACATCAAATTAAATTCTCCAAGATTTTCATAAGCCCCTCCGCAATTATCACACTTAACTTTTCCCACTTCTGACTTATCAATCTTTGTTGATTTTTTGCATTTTTTACATACTACTGCAACATCTGAAAAGCTTGCCAGATGTCCCGAGGCTTTCCATGTTTTAGGATGAGAGATGATTGAGCCTTCCATACCCACTATGTTCTCTTTTTCCTGTACAAAATATTTCCACCACTCTTTTTTTAGGTTATTCATCATCTCCACACCTAAAGGTCCAAAATCCCAGAATCCTGCGAAGCCGCCGTATATATCGCTTGAACGAAAGATAAATCCTTTTGCCTTGCAAAAATTTGCCAATTCTTCAATTGAAATTTCCTTCTGTTTTGAAGTTTTTTCCCATCCTGTTTTTTTGTTTTGCGTATTTTCTTTTTTCATATCTCCTAAAATTTTCCTCATTTTTCTTTCTGCTTCTTCTCTTGTTTTGCCAAGATAAGCGATTGTTTTTGTTTTAACTTTTCCTTCTATTCTTTTATTCTCATTGAGGTAAAAATATTCTCTTCCAGATATTTTTTTCCTCACCATGAATGCCAATGTATTTTAGGTACTACAAAGAGATATTTAAATTTTTTTATTTTTTCTTATACCAAAGTGCCGGGAAAAACCACGCACTTTAGTGCGTGGGCACTTTGGGTATCCAAAAGTCCTAACAAACCAAGAAAAGGACTTTTTGATGACAAATAAAAGATTCATTCTCTCTGTTCCTGATTTGCGTAGAATAATACAAAAGAAAATTATATAAAATCCAGCGTATTTTTTATGTGATGATTTGGAAAACATATTTGGTTATGTACTTTAGAGCAGGAGATGAAAAGGCATCTGACGTTGTAAAAAAGGTTGAATCTGTAGGATTTGAATGTACTGTCGGCCCGATCGATTTCATTTACCAATGGAAAAAAGAGCCGACAAAGACAGAAATTCTAAACCTTGCTGATAAACTTACAACGGCCCTAAGAGGCACAGGAGTTATGTTCAACATAGACACTCACAATTCTTCTTAGTTCACTTTAAAAAATCAAGAATCTCTGGAATTTTTTTAACACCGTCTTCGGAAGTGAAATGTCCTTTTTTCTTCTTTATGATGGTTTTAGCCCCAAGATTATTTTTGAATTTTTCAATTTCGTTTGAGTGAACAAATGGATCGTTATCTGAAAAGATTGCCAAAAAATTATTGCAATGATCCAGAATTCTGGAAAAATCAATTTTGGTGTTTGTCCAAGGATGGGCAATCTCCAATTCCTCTTGTTCAAGGTTAATCAGATTAAACCACGGCGCGACAAAAACACATCCCCCAATTTTTTTATGCTTGTGTAATTTTTCTAAATATCTCATGATTGTCTGACAACCAACACTATGTCCGACAAAATAAGAGTTTTCATCTAATTCCTCCGGATTAATTTTTAGTTCAAGATGTTTAATCCACTTTTCTATTTTAGGATTTTCAGAATCCGGCATGTCAAAAGATTTTACCTTAAATCTTTTTTTCTTTAATTCTGTTTCTAACCACGGAATCCAGTCCTTCTCGGAACTTCCTCCCCACCCATGAATTATATATACTTTTTTCATTTTTCTAATTTTCCCGAAGCCTCTTAAAGGAGAGGTTATCCTAAGGAGAAACTTGGTTCTCCTGGAAGCGGAGACTGGGATTCGAACCCAGGAAAAGTCGGGTTTTGCCTTTCCTTCCCCTACCGAAAAAAGAGGGGTTAGTGCAAGGCGCCCTTCGGAATCCGTGTGACGCCTCATCTGCAACCGACTGCAGTAACCACTGTGCCATCTCCGCATGAATTAAAAAAAGAATTATTCTATTTAAAAGTGTTTATAGAAATCAAAAAAACGATGCTAATTGGCGCTCGTTTTTAGGATGCAGGAAAATCACAAGATTTTCCTGAACAAGGATTTGCAAAACCCAAGCAAATCCTAGTAACCAAGATTGCAGTCATCTCGCCACTAAAGTGCGCAGTTTTCTGCTCAGCAATCTTGACATAATCAAGCCGCAATTTTCTCTTCAATTAATCTTCTGTTCTGGATATTCCAACAGTAAAATGCTCCTTGTTCTAAGGCTTCTCTTTCAGAATGATACATATAAATTCCTACTCTTATGATGGGCTTACAATTATCTGCCCTGCAAATTAAATAATCATAGAGTTCTTTTCCATCGTCGAGAATTTTTTTTATCGGCTCAACATAAACTCTACTATCTCCAATTTCTTGACTAGCAATTCTCAAACCTTCTTCATACCCGCTCATATAAAAAAAACAATCTCATCCTTTATAAAAATTATTGTGATTGATAAAACGCCCCGACAGCTCAGAGATTAAAAATCTCTGGGACTTCAAAACAAGTATATTTTGAAGTGATTTGAACCTTTCAAATCCAAATTCAAGATTTCGTAATTGGGTCTCACTCAACTTGCAACGCCCCCGACAGGATTTGAACCTGCGACCTACTGCTCTCTTCCCTCTGCTCTCTTAGTTCTTTGAGCACCGAACTTTCTTTCTAAGAAAGTTGGGTAGAAGGCAGTCGCTCTATCCAGGCTGAGCTACAGGGGCTTATTCCTCTGTAGCGAACAATCGGTTTAAACTTATTAATTTTTCTACCATCGTAGTTTCTTTTTTGAAAAAGAAACCTGTGGGCTACAGGGGCTTACAAAAATCAAGAAGAAATTGTATTTAAAATGTTTTGTGTAACAAAATTTTTATAGCTAAACTATCCATAAAATTCATGTCAGGAGAAACGATAACTGAATCTGAATTAGAAAATATCGCAAAGACATATGCTTTGGTACGGGACATAATCAGTATGAAGAATTGAGTTTAGAAGTAACCGGGTGGTGTGACTTAATAACAACTTATGAAGATGATACTCTCGAAATAACTCAAAAAAATTTCTGTGATGGAAATGAGCATCTTGAGGTTTTTTATAAAGGAAAAGAAGTTTTTAAGTCGTCGAAAGAAGAGATAGTACTAAGATTTCCAATATTCTACAGCAGGAAAGAGGATTTTCAAGCAAGGGGGTTCCATGAAGAAGAGATAGAATTAAGAAGGGGAGAAGGAGATACTAATGCACTCGTTGAGCATTATGGATATGGGCATAAATTAGAAATTCGTGATGGTAATACTAGATGGAAAAATTATGTCACTAATCTTCATAATAAAAATTGGGAGAAGATTAGAAGAAAGTTGGAGTGGGGATATCTAACTCAATTACGCCTGCCTTTTAATATTTTTGACTAAAAAATTTCTTGAGGGTTTTAATAACCTCTTTTGCTTCCATCTCAGTAATTATATTCTCAGAAACAGATTTTGGTCCTTCTATTATCAGATTAACTTTATCTTTCTTCTTTTTAACTTTTATAATTATCTTATTCCCAAGCTCGTTTTTGAATTCACTTTTTATTTCCCTTTTCATTTTACCATGAGTTATCAATATCTCGGAGGTTCTTTATAAGAATTGTATCTTGCTTCTCTATTGTTCAACTCTTTGATAAGAGAATTATAACTTCTATAATTTTCCCTGCTTCCTTCAGGAACTTTTTCTTCAGGGAGAAAAACATTTTTATCCATTGATGAAATTCTTTGCATCCCCATAACCAATTCTCCAAGACTAAGCTTAAGCAAAGGATTTCTTCTCTCAGCCTCCTCTTTTTCTTCTCTCACTCTTCTGATGCTTTCATGAGTTGCCATAAAAATTATTAGACTTTTTATTTTAAAAGGATTTATGTTGTTCTTAACAATTATCTTCTATTTCACTTCAAAACTTTCCAAGTCTTTGGCTATTGAAACGTTTTTGAAGTTTTTTTTGGCGTCGTCAAGAATTTCCTTAAGATTTTTCTCGTATCTTTGGCTTATGTGGGTAAGAATGAGTTGTTTTACATTTGCTTTTTTTGCTATTTCGCCTGCCTGCTCAGCCGTGAGGTGCTTTTTTTCTTTTGCTTCTTTTTCCAGATCCGAGTGAAATGTTGCTTCACACACGAGCAAATCAGAATCTCTTACGAACTTCGCAATTTTATCTTCTATGGATGTATCATAAACAAATGAGATTTTTCTTCCGGTTTCGATAAAGGTAAGATTTTTCGCGAGATATTTTTTTCCATTGTGAGTTATGTCTCTTCCTTGTTTCAGCTTCTTAAGATTTTCAATTGATATCTCTTTAAGTTTTTTCAGTTTTTCCTTGTTTATTCTTATCTTTTCTTTTATGACAAAGGAGTATGAATTGCAAGGAACTCCGTGAAACATTTTTTCCGCAGAAAGGTAAAAATCGTCCGTCTCAAAAAATTTTCCATCAACTTCTTTGACTTCAATCTTATAATTTGCAACTTCTCCAAATGTCTTTAAAATATTTTCAATGAAATTTTTTATTCCCCTTGGTCCATAAATAAACAAGGTCTTGCCATAACCAGAAAGGTCAAGAGTTTTTAATAAACCCGGAAGTCCAAGGGAGTGATCTGCATGCTTATGCGTCAGAAGAATTCTCGTAATTTTGCAGGGATTCAATCCTGCTTTTCTAAACTGGCGTTGGGTCCCTTCACCGCAATCAATCAGAATGTTTTCATTCTTGTAACTAAAAAATACCGAAGTATGGTTCCTGCTTTTTGTTGGAATTGCGAATGATGTCCCAAGAAAGGTCAGTTTTATCATTAATTAAAAAAAGAAAAGATTCTTTATAAATTTTCAATATCGAGAGTTCTATTATTTTTCTGAAAGTCTTTGGAAGGGAAAAGAAAACACGACCTAAATTTTGTTTTCTAAACTATTCTTTTTTTGAATTAACCGAAGAAGGTGAAATAAATATTATGGTATCTCCTCGCAAAAAGGTCAACCCAATACTCCTCTTTATCTCGTTGTTTTGCATCTCTTTTGTATTATCCAACACAAGATTTATGTGTATGTCAAAAGCCAAAAGGGTTCCTACAAGTTGCTTGTCCCCTTTCAAATGCACCAAAACTTCCTTGTTCTTCGAATTGTTCAACAAATCCAATGGACGTTCAATTCCGTTAGTCATAATTTAATTCTGCAATAGTTGTTTATAAATTTTTCTTTAGAAATTTATATAATACTCTTTGAATGTTATTGGTATGCTAAGACAATGTTTTACAACATGATTCGGATTGTGTTTGTAATACAAAAAGATTTAAATAAGTAATTTATGAACTATTAAAATGAAAGTGGGAAGAAAGATTACTGGTGGAAGGTATGTAAAGAGTAGGAAGAAAAAACTTTATGAGCGCAAAAAACAAGAAAGAACAATAAAAATTGGGGCAGAAAAGAAAAAAATCCAGATGATTCGCGGCGGAAAAAGAAAAACCCATCTTCTCACTGCAAAATTCGTAAATGTTTTGATGAAAGCAAAAGACAAGAAATTGCCATTGAACAAAAGAATTGAAATAAAAAATGTTGTAGAAACTCCATCTAACAGGTTTCTTGCAAGACAAAACATTATTACGAAAGGCACAATTGTCGAGACAGAACTTGGAAAAGTCAGGATCACAAATCGCCCAAGTCAAGAAGGCATGGTTAACGGAATTCTGATTGGGTAATCTCTCTTAGAAATAAAGAATACAGAAACATTTATAAAGCCGAAACATTTATAAACCCTAACTTAAATTCTAATTTATGGCAACCGGTTTTATCAAAAAATGTCCTGAATGTGGTGGTGTAAATCTAACTCATGACGTCAATCTAGGAGAAGTAATCTGTAATGATTGTGGATTGGTTATAGAGGAAAAAATGGTGGATACTGGAATCGACCTCCAGGGAAAGTTTGACAAAAGCGAAAAAAAAGGGCGTGGGGGAGCGCCAATAAGCATGCAAAAATTCGACCGAGGTTTAACAACTAACGTCGGTGAAATATCGGACATCTATAAATTGGAGGCAGGACAGACGAGAAAATTCTTGCGATTGAAGAAGTGGCAGGAACGTGTCTCAACATCCATCGAAAGAAACTTACGACTGGCAATGGCAGAGCTAAGAGTCATAGCTTCTTATTTAAACCTTCCAAACGTTGTTCGTGATGAAGCGGCAAGAATTTACAATTATGTTCTTCAGCGTGGCTTGGTAAGAGGTAGAAGCATGGAATCTGTTATTGCATCTTGCCTTTACATTGCATGCCGTTCATACAACATTCCCCGTACTTTGGATGAGATGTCAACAGCCTCCGATGTGGAAAGAAAAGAAATTGGGAGGACTTACAGATTCATAATAAGAAGATTGGGAATAAAAGTAAAGCAAAGTTCTCCACGAGATTATATCTCACGATTTTCCTCCGTATTAAAGTTAAGTCCAAAAACCCAAAATGATGCTTTGAAAGTATTGAAGCAGGCAGAAGAATTTGAATTGACTTCCGGCCGAGGTCCTGCAGGAATTTCTGCCGCTGCACTGTACGTCGCTGCCTTGATGAACGACGAGAAAAAAACTCAAAGGGAAGTTGCAGACATTGCGGGGATAACAGAGGTTACGATTAGGAATAGGTACAAGGAGCTTATAGAAAAACTTAACTTGGAAGAGAAGATAAAGCAGAAAGAAAAAGAGATGGCAAAAGCAACTGTGAAATAATTTTTGATAAAAAATAAATTCAAAACCCTCGATCAATACTTTATTTAGAATTTGTTTATCATTCTTATGGAATATTAAAGGTTGGACATGTGCGCATTAGCTATTTTATTTAAGGTTAAATAATGAGTTCAACCCACTCTGTTTGTTTATGTTCGCGATTGATTAATTGCAAAGTTTACGTCAATAACAAAATCTGCGATATCGTTAAGAATTTGCCTTAATTAAAATGGATTTCATATTAAACCTTCATTTAAAACGAGCGCAGCGAGACATTTTTTTGGTAGAGCCGGAAATAAAAACTTCCGTACAAAAAGAAAGAAAGAAAAATGCTGCGCCAAATTTCAAAACATTTTTAATTGAAAACTTGCTATGAAAATTATGCGGGAGTGCCGGAGCGGTCAAACGGGCGAGGTTTAGGCCCTCGTAGCTTAGTGCTTGCGGAGGTTCGAATCCTCTCTCCCGCACTTTGATGTCACAGACATCAACTTTAAATGTGAGGACTCGGACAAATCGGTTTAAACAAATATTCAAAAAGGAAAGTGCGCGAGAAAACTTCGTGTTCTCGTGTGAGAATCCTCTCTCCCGCATTATTAATCTGAATCTGGTTAAGAATAAATCCTCTTTATTTCGTCAACTATTTCTTTGTCAATAGAGAATGAAGAATTCTCACAATCATAACTTGTTGGAGACATAATACTCTCAGGATCTGTTATGTGGTCAAATCCAAGAACGTGAAGAATCTCGTGAATAAAAATGTCTTCAAAACAAGAGGGATTCATCTTGAATAGTTCTATTTCTGCACTTTCTAATAAATAAGTATTTCCGGGAATAGTATAAATCCAATTTCTTGTTTGCCCCGTCACTGTTAGTTTTTTTATGCCCTTTTGTGTTAAAGTTCCTACTTTATCAGTACTGCAAATAATCAAAATATTTTCTTTCTCAGTAACTTCACTAAATGTTAAAACTCTGTTGATATCATTTGAAAATTTGTCTAATGAAGTTCTTACCTTGTCTTTTTCTTCATCGGAACAGGAATCCAAAAATGCAAAATTTTTAAAAAAGCTGTATGTTATCTTGTTACTATTAAATTTAATATCGGAATTGCAAAATTGCAACTTTCGTTTGTCTCTGTCGCAATTAAAAATCCCATAATCCACAATATCAATCAAATCCTCGTTGCTACCAAAAGTGTTTATGTCAATTTCATCTTCAGTATCTGATGTAAGGGGGGATGTTGCAACTCCAAAATAACTCCTCCATTGTTGCCATGAATTGAAAACATTTTCTGCATATGCCTTGCCTTTTGGATTTCCAAAATCAAAAAGACCTAAAACATTTACGTTAACCTTCCCGTAAGGTTTCCCTGAATGGTAAACGCTAAGGATGCATCCCACTTTATCATCTCCAATTTTACTGTTGCAGGCACTATAACTTCCGGAAGAAGGATTGCTCAATGCATTTTTCAACGTTCTTGATGCAAGAGATATCTGCGTTGTTGAACCTTTGTAACTCTCAGGATAATTGCTACCGTCAGTATAACCCATCAACCAATCAGAGCAAGAATCTGTTCTTGTTTTACCACAATTATTCCCCTGCCCTAAACTTGTCTCCTGTTGAGCAATCGCAACCATCAATGCCTTGAAGTCATTTTTTTCCCATCCGCTAGGTGCGCCGCCATTACTGTCCAATTCAAGTTTAAATTGTGATTCATAACCTGAATTTTCATATCTTTGCATGTAAGTATCAGAGGGCAATGCTCCAGGCGTCGGTTTTACTTCCGGCGTAGGTATTGATTCTCTAGGAACTTCAATTAAGCATTCATCTCCGACACATCTCTCGCCAATCTTATCAATGACAGATGAAACCAGTCCCCCATAAGCCTCTCCTCTTAACAAAAGAAGTTTTGCCTTCTCATGTGCGAAAATTGCTTTTCCTATAATGCTTGTTATGTAACTTATTTTTTCTCCTGAAGCCTTAAGTTCGATTTTTTTCAGCTCGGATTCAAAATCAGAAATATACGTTCCATCCTTGAGAATCTCGTTCGCTTTCGTACTTGCAGCACTCAATGTCTGGTTTTCAATCGACGTTGTCCTTATGACATCTTTGACTGTTCGCGTGTCAATGTAGCACTTTACCTTGCCCTGGCCACTGTCACAAGTTCCAACCTCCTGCCATATCCCTCGTTGTGTACCTGCAAATGCATCTGTATTTCTTCCAGGATTGTCAGTCGCACAAATTCTCGTGATCCCTCTTTCATAAAGCTGTGGATTTATGGCTTCCTGAGCCCCTGCCTGAACATTTGGATTAATCAGGCTGTAAGCACTCGGGGTTCCGGAAACGCACTCTGCCTCGGTCTGTATGTTTGTTTGCGATGCTTGTTCCTTTAGATACAAGTCATTCAAATAATTCACAGAGAAACTTGTTGAGACTTGCTTGAAACCACATTCCTCTTGAGTGTTAACTCTAATGCAAAGTTCCTTGTATCCCGTCGGTGCGGTGAAGTCCTTTGTTTCAGAAGCGTAATTTCCTTTCGCAATGTATCCCGAGGCAATAGTGAATGTCGGATTTGTCTGCAATCCTGAAGTTCCAAGAGGACTTTTCAAATAAACGCTGTAGTAAGCGCCGATGTTCTCCACAGTGTTTTCTCCGGCGTAAATGTGATAAAATACTTTGTATTGTGAAATTGCGGGAACAGTTGCTGTTGTAAATGTCTGCTCGCTAAACCACGCCGTGAATTGTGGCGGTGATCTTGGCTCAATCAAACTGCTTAATCCTACATCACTCGGATATGCTGCTGAAATGAAATTTCTGCAGACAGATTTTCCAACTGTTTCTATCGCCTTTCCCTTGAAAGCTGTGAAAGAATTTGCCCCGTAATACTGAGTCATATAATCGACAGAATTTTGTGCATTTTTCCACGCTTCATTCAATCCCAAATATTCTCCCCCTCCTCGCACAGGAGTTTTTCCTGTGATGAATTCGAACAGCGTCGGAATTGCCAGCTGGGAAATTGGCTGCGCCTGATTCCAGAAAAAGTCACAGAGATAAATGCTGTGAATCTCGTCGCAGATTCCTATCGTTTTTCCGGTATCAAGATTTGCCTGTAAACAATCCTGATAATTTTTCTGGACAGAAATCAGTGAGTCAAGTCCCGCCTTTACTCCGGATAAGCAAACAGGAACATAAATTCCTTCCTTGTAATTCGGCAAACATAAAAGGGTGCTTCCTACAATTCCCGATTGAACAACATCTGCAACTTGGTAAGTTCCCCCTAAATCACAACGGCTTGAAGGACATACAACTGGATCGCAGACATTGAAAAGAACATTGCACTCTGTTGGAGACATGAAGTCTTGGCATTGAACTTCGGGAACATTTGCTGCAGGACTTCCAACTTTAATATTTTCCCTGAGTATTCTAACATTTCCCACTCCAGATTTATATTGACGTGAAGCATCATTCACCGCATTCATCGCTTTTCTGACGAGGTTTGTTGTATCTGCAGAAGACAATCCAGGGAAATCTCTAACAACTTGTCCTGTGCCTGGATTGAATTGCTGGCAAATTTCATCTTTTCCCGTCGTGCCTTCTGCCTTTCCGTTCTCTCCGACGTTACAGATGTAAAAACTGCTCAATTGTCCTGCATCAGTATAACTTGCTAAATTTCCAAATGCTCCTCCGAGAGTTGTGTGCCTGATTTCAACATACCATCCGTTTGAAGTGTCAAAAGGAACCATTGCAGGAAGTCCTTTGTACGGCTCTGTTTCAAAATATTTTACCTCTGGATTTAAGAATTTGTTTCGGTAAGAATTAACATCATACTTGGTGAAAGTTCCAAATAATCTTTGAACTTCATTTGTCTTATCACCTCCTAAAACTATCTTCCCACCTTCTATTGATCTGTACTCATAAGCTTTGTCAATTGAGTATTCATTTCCTCGGAGGTTGTTCAGGGTGACTAAATATTGCTTTCCTTGAACGTCAACTATCTCTGCAGGTTTCTTATCTCCCAAAATTAATGAACTACCGTCGGACAAACTATCTTGTGAAATAGTCCCTCCACTATATTTTCCCTTGATTGCATCTTTTACATTATAGGAAGTGATTCCCAAACCTGTTCCTGTTCCTTTCAACGCTTCCTGTATCGAATTATAAGTTGCAAATCCCCTGACATCTGTATTTATGTCTGAAAGAAGTTCGTATCTCTTTAGTTCAATTGCTTTTTTCAATTCAGGACTTACTTTGCTTTCCTTGATAATTTTGTTTAATCTTTCCAAATCTTTCGCCCGACTCAACGAAATTTTCTCGCATTTTCCATTGGCAGAATCTGCTGTGAATGCAGAACTTAAATCTGTGTTTATTTCCAAGGTCTTTGCGCTGTTTCCTTCCTGTCCATTTGTAATACTTGAACCAATGTCTTGCTTAATTGATCCGAGCCGGTCACACAAGTTTGAATCAGTTATGGCCTCATGGCTTTCTATTATTCCTTGAACGGCATTAACATCTTTTTCTATCGCCTCGGAGTTGGCGAGGAAACATGCATCCAATGAACTGAATTCCCCTCTTGAAACCTTGTCTTTGCAAATGTCTGTCCATCCTCCTTCTGTTCGCATTACCTCTTGACGAGATATTGATTTTCCGTCGGCGTTCTCAACAAGTCCTTTTATTGTAAGTGCAGTGCCTGTTGCAAGACACATTGAATTAAACCCTCTGACTGCATTGCCAAGAGTGTCTGAAGTATCTTCCCACTTCTGTATTGAATCCTTCAAACTGGAAATTCTATCCTTGATTTCGTCGGGAGAAAGTTGAATCCCTCTTTTTTCAATTCCTATTCTGAAGGTTATGTTCGCTTTTGTCTGAGCATTGTCAATCCCGGGCAATACAGAAACCTTTGCCTGTTTTTTCAAATTCACTTTAGTCAGCTCGAAAGTGTATTGACTGTCAAAATTATTTGCAACGCCTCTTTTCAAAACTTTGTTTGAGGATGAAATTGCCAGATTTGAAACCTGGGAAACAACTCCTGCTCTTCTTTCAACATTCAAATTCAGCGTCGCAGAATCATCATTGAGTGAAACAAGTTGCAATGTTTCCTTTTTTCCGTTTGTTTCTCCAACTTCTATAATCTCATTTTTGCTAATTACATACAATTGCCTTTCACTTTTTGAATTAGTCACCATAATTTCTGCACTATACTCATCCAATCCTGGCTCGTAAATTCCTTCGATAGAGACATCTCTTATTTTTCCGTTGACAAAAATGCCGTGAAGTGCATTTTCTGTATTTGAGATCTTTAACGAATCATCACATTCTTTTATGTAAAAAGATGATTTTGGATATTTTCTTGTGAAATCTTTGCACAACTCCGTTGCTGCTTTGTTTTGTCCTGTTCTGAAAGACAATTGAATAGCCCTGGAAAATGCCTCTTCGCCGAGCGTTATTTGCTGTGCTGGAGGGTATCTCTCGTTGGAATACTTGTTTATTATCTCTTTGTAATCATTCATAGCGCTGTCATAATTCTGCTTTTCGTTCACAGTCATAGTGGAATCTTTTGCCCCGGATAAACCAAGAATCCTAATATTTTTCCCGAAAGCGTTTTCTGTATTCGGGCTAATTGAAATCTCTTCGAAGGATTTTCCCTGCCTAAAAAATTGATCTAATCTGGCAGTCATCCCCGCAAGTCCTCTGAAAGCACTAGATGTTGCGTCAATCACTCCAATTCCGCTGGATTGTGAATAAGTTGAAGCCCTTCCTATAAAGTTGTATGTGGAAAGTTCAGAATCACTTAATCTTGTTCTGTCTTCAGGAGATGAAAGCAAGATGACAAACAAATCATTTTCTTTTCCAGAGTCTTTCTTTGTTCCTGCATAAGCAAGATAAACTGTCTTATCACCTTCGTTGTACAATCTCTCGCCGACACTTACTTCTCTCTGAACACCGTCAATCTCCAATTTTATTTTTGGAATTATTTTCAAATCAAAGGTTTCTCCTCCAGAATCTGTTCTGCATTGAATTGAAACTCTTTTGTTTATTCCTTTATTTTCAATATCTCTTAAAGTGCAAAGATTGTCTAGGAATTTCTCGCCACGAGAAACTTCAACTATATCTCCATTGATATTTAATTTTGCTCTTGTACCTGGGATCTCCAAACCGTCAAGACGTAATTTAAGATTTGCCTGACAATAAAATCCCGGGAGGAAAATCTTATCAGAAGTTTGTCCCTTTCTCAACGAAGTTGTTGAAATCTTCTCGTTATCGCTTGTGTAAATGGAAACAACGGCGCTGTTGACATCCGCAAAATCAAGTCGCAAAAATCCTTTTCCATTCCAGAATCCGTATTGCCTGTACTTTTCCTGCCAGTCTTCATCTGACAAAGGAGGAAGATAAAAAGTGCCTTTTCCAATCCCGAAAGCTTTTTCCACATCATATCTTATTGTCGCAACTAAATTACCGTCGACAAAATCAGGCATTTCCGACTCTTTTGGATTTTGTCTCAAGACAATTACTGCATAACCAATGTTTTCCAGAACAGGAGAGTTTAGCAGTTTTGTACTTGAGCTTTTAACGGCTGCACGCGCAGGATAAAATCCGACTCCTGAAACATCTCGAGGGTAATTTCCTTGAAAAGAAATGCTTTCAATTCCTGCCACATCAACAAGAGGATTTATTTTTGTTGCAGCCAATTGGCAGAACACCGGCACATTCTGCTCTTCCAAAAGGTCTGACCTTACAATTTCTGGAGAACATCCAAATGGAGCAATCTGAACTATGAAATCCTGTCCTTTTCCACACATTGCTTCATTAAATATAGGGAATGGATCTGCTCCTTGTCCTTTGAGGAACTTCTGGGTTGTGCTAATTCCTGGCGGAGTTGATTGAAAAAAACTCGACGTTGCAGCAAAAACAAAAGTGCCCATAAGCATAATCCCAATTAGTAAAAATCCTACAATCAAAATTTTTTTGCTTGTCATTTGAAATTTATGCTCAACCCTCTATCCTCGAACAAGGCATAATTGTTTTGCAATTCCTCTATGCTCTTAGGCGTCTGTAAAGGACGTGAATTTATTTCTATTGTGTTGAAATTTGACAATTCAGATTCAGCGACGTAATATTTCTGTTTTCCTCCCCCTGAAAGGGCATTTGAAATTATCTGCGATGGAAATTCTATTGTAAAGCACTTGTCTTCAGTAAGCCCTAAAATTCCTCCAATTCCCGATCTGGGCACTTCAATACATTCTTCCCTTGAAGTTGCACGAAGATTTATTGTAGAATTTTTATAAATATAAACCTGAACCTCATACTGTCCTGCGCTTAATTCGATTTTCTTTTGTTCTGGATAAACAATTGTTTTGGTATTTGAATCAGATATGAAGCTGATCGTTGCCTGTCCGTTGTACTCTGCATTGTCAATTTTCAGAACCACGTTTTTTTCATAAAGTTTATCAGCAATAACATCAACTTTTCCATTTTGAACAACAGAGTATTGTAACCTTGTCTCTTCATAACCATTCGCCTTAACAAGAATGTCTCCATTAATGCACTGGGGGAAATTTTCTTTAAGTGTTCCCGAAGACGTTTCTCCGATATGACATTTTGTCCCAAAGCAAACATATGAGACATCTACCTTGTCGATAGGATTTAATTGAATATCATAAACATTTACCTGGACCTCTGTATTCTTCTGCTCGCATATTTCCGGCAACTGAAAATCAACTGCACTTGTTTCTAATGCTTTGCGAGGGTTGTTACCTTGCACAATTACTGCAAGAGGAAACTGAAAGATTTCATCATCAAGAAATATCTGCACAAGAATAGGATACTTGATATCATAAACGTAGTGATACGGAACATAACAAAATCCAAGTATTCCGAGTCCTTGCTGATTGGCACCTAAGGGTCTCGCAACAAGAATATCTTCCTCGGAAGGACTAACCTCAAAACTGTAAACCCATTCCCTTGAATTCAAAAATCTTACATCGCCATCAACAGTGATATCTTTTATGAAATATTTGTTTTCTTCCGAAGTTAGAGAAAAATCATCACCCCGAGTTTTTATTGCAAGAGTGTTTGATTCAATAGCATCGCGCAAATTTGTGAATACTTCCTGAGCATTCCATGTCAATGGCGAGCAAGTTAATTCCACACCGTCGACAGGAGCGTAAAGCCGCAAAGTGTCTATTGCATAATCCTCCAAAAACAGATTATCTTGCTCATAATCATAGACTTCTCTTGCAGAATTGTAGAGTGTCCCTATTTTTGAGCTTACTGAAATGTCGTGATTTCCTACAGAAAGAGATTCCTCTCCTTTCACAATGTTCAAATCTGATCTAACTTTAATCTGAACGTTTTCATCCCTTATATCAACGTCAATGTCTTTGACGTCTCCAACAAGAATTTCAAATCCTTCGTCATAATAATTTTCAAAGTCGCAATTTCTTAATTCTGATTTAATAAAATTTCCCAATTCAATTTCCATTTCTGATTTTGACGGAACTTGTTCTTTTTCAATTCCATTTCCTGATACATAATACCAGTAAGGAATTGCATTGCCAAAAAAATCCAACTGCGATGAAAATGGCATGTAACTGCTTCCAGAAATGAAGTCTGGAAGTTCAATGTATCCTCCTTGACTTTCAAGGATACTTATTCCTGTAAGTGTCTCCTCCTCCAGACAAGTCAAAAAAGTGTTGTAAACAGGTTCCATATTTGAAGGTATTCCTCCAATGTTGAAATTATCTCTTGCCAAAAATATGATTATGACTGCTGCAACAAGCAACAAAGCAAATATGAAAAATATCGTGATTTGCGACCTCTTACTTTGTGTTTTCACCTCCTCGAGAACCATGTACTAAAGGGGGAAATTAAATATATAAAGTTTATTAAGAAATTATCTTCCAAGGCCGTGGAAGCCAAAATCTCTTCTCGATCTTGCTATCAAAGTATAAAATGCTCCAATCAAAAGCAATGCTCCTGCAATCACTCTAAGAACACCGTCAAGGTTTTTAACATATTCTGGCAGAGGGTAAAATCCAATTGTCGAGTTTATCAGATAAATTCCAAAAATTACTGAAGCTAAGAAAAGTATAAGTGTTCCACCTCGCATTCATTTAAAAGAGAGGTATAATTTTTAAATATTTACTTTTTGTTGATTAAAGGGGTCCTGTAGTCCAATGGTCAAGACGCATCCTTGACGTGGATGAGACCGCGGTTCAATTCCGCGCAGGACCATTTTTTAAATTTTGCATTTTGTCCTAACTTGGGTTGTATAGATTAACTTTAAAAACACATTTTTTCTTTTGTTCAAATGAAGATTCCAAAAACAACTAACAGATACTGTCCTTACTGCAGGAAAAAAACAGATCAAAAAATCAAGATGGTTTCAACGGGGGCAAAGCGTGGTACACTTACCCGCGGTTCAATATCCAGAGCGAAATCTCGTGGCCTTGGTCGTGGCATTGGTAATAAAGGAAAGTGGGGATCAAAACCTGCAGTCAGCAAGTTCAAAAGAAAATCCAAGACCACTAAGAAAACAAACATAATGTATACATGCAATGTATGTGGAAAATCAAAATATCAAAAAAAAGGCACACGTGCAGGAAAACAAATTCAGGAATAAAAATGATAAATAAATTAAAAGGAGATATGAACGGTTTTGACATCGACTTCGTCAAGGTGTCTAGAGAAGTCGGCCACAGCGTCGAAGAAAGGTTGAATGTCAAGGAAACGCCGTTTCCTTACAAATGGCAGTAGCAAAAAAACGAAAAAGATTTTTTGACGTGGATATTCCTTTGATAGACAAGGAAACTCACCTTCAGGCATTTGAAATTGACGAGCTTAAAGGAAGAATGATAAAATACGACTTGACAAGGATGCTCAAGGGAAAAAGCATGATACTGATTTCAAAAATAAAAGTTGAAAATGACAAGGCGATATCTGTTCCAAGAGAGATAAGACTAATGCCTTACTTCCTCAGACGTATGGTCCGAAAAGGCACAAACTATATTGAAGACTCTTTCATTGCGCAGTGCATTGATACAAAGGTAAGAATAAAACCTTTCTTAATAACGAGGAGAAAAGTTTCACGTGCAATACGCAGTGCATTGAGACAGAAAACAAAGACAGAGCTGGAAAATTACTTAAAAAACAAAAACTCTGAGGAAATATTCTCGGAAATTCTTAGCGGACAAATTCAAAAACAGTTCTCCCTTATCTTAAAAAAGATATATCCTTTGTCCCTTTTTGAAATTCGCGTTCTGAAAATTGAGGGCAAAGAGAAAGATTAAAAACCTAAACTGCGTTTTCCATTAGTGAAGAAAATTCCATACCCGTTCATGAACCCCCTCTTAAAAGGGAAAAAATTGAACGTATCTCATAGAGAAAAAATATACATAAAAAAATTTGGGAATATCTCTAATTTTAAAATTTGGGTAGTCAACGGAGAATACATTAGAAAAAATATTTGCGAGGATTTTGTAAACGCAGGGCAGCATTATGCTTTCAAGTTTATTCCCAAGAATGAATTTTGGATTTCTAAGGAATTCTCATCAAAGGAAGAAAAATTCTACATAGATCATCTGTTGATTGAAAACAGGCTCATGAAAAGAGGTTTTTCATATGATAATGCATACGATGCCGCGGCAAAAAATGAAAAAACAGAGAGAATGAGAACAAAAACGGCAAAGAAATTAAGAAAGATGAAATTAAAAAAAGAAATTCTCAAAAAGATTCACAAGAAAATTCTCATAAAAATAGGTGATTTAAAAATCTGGCTTATTCACGGAGAATTCGTCAGGGATGAGTTCCTCACTGAATTTTACGCAGGAGGACATGACTTGGTCTATCATTTTGTTCCAAAAAATGAAGTATGGATAGATGACGATATTTCCTTGAGGGAAAGAAAATTTATAATAATACACGAATTAAGAGAGAGGGTTATGATGTCGTCGGGACTCACATACAGGGAAGCCCATTTTATAGCAACAGAATTGGAGGATTATTCAAGAAAACATCCGAAAAATGTGGGTAAGGTTTTAGAAAAGTTGAAAGGAGAGATTCAAAAACAAAAACTCTTTTAAATAAAACTTATTCTATAATTGAAGTATGTAATTTCATCAAGGTGCTTAGAAATTACCGTTCAGCGCTTTGAGGAAGTTCAAAAGAAACCAGCGGGTTTCTTTTATGCCTGTGTAGCTCAGCAAGAACACGAAGTTTTCTTGCGAACTTTCCGATTTGAATAAGTTTAAATCATTTGGTCGCTACACATAAAAAATGCCTGTGTAGCTCAGTGGCAGAGCATCGGTTTTGTAAAAACATTGTTTCATAAGAACCGGAGGTCGGGGGTTCAAATCCCTCCACAGGCTTTTATAGGATTTGACTAATCAGTTTAAGCTGGAAGGAAAGAGCGCGAGAGAACATTGGTTCATCTCGCTTCAAATACCTCCGCAGGCTTCATCACAATAATTCTTAAAAAGAAACGGCTATACCCCGAAAATGAAGGAGAGTAAGATGATAGATGTTATTGCGGCAATAATTGAAAGTGAAGGAAGATATCTTATAGGAAGACGAAAAAAAGGAAAACTTGAAGGCAAATGGGAATTTCCTGGAGGGAAATTAGAGAGTAACGAAACTTGTGAAGAATGTTTGGTGGGAGAACTAGATGAAGAATTTGGGATTAAAGTGAAAGTTGGGAGAATTTTGGGCGAGAATGTTCATGATTACGGTTGGGCAAAAATTAGGTTAGTTGGTTATTATGCAGAACATGTTTCAGGAGAGTTTAGACTAACTGATCACGATAAGATTGAATGGGTTCTCCCAAACGAATTCGAAGGATATGATTTTGCGCCAGCAGACATTCCTTTTGTAAAAAAACTTGTAGAAGAATACTCAAAATAAA
>Ga0209210_1000435_pt1 | contig 44362 bp, 43 predicted proteins | sample RifGroA1_FD_183991 | JGI IMG/M metagenome (GOLD analysis project Ga0209210, IMG submission 183991) | Contaminated groundwater microbial communities from Rifle, Colorado, USA - Rifle Groundwater A1 (SPAdes) (version 2) | ecosystem: Environmental > Aquatic > Deep subsurface > Groundwater >...
ACATTACCTCCTTGAGTAACTCTCAATGCACCACTATTCACGTTTAATCCCTTAGTAACATCCAAGCTTCCTGCAAAAGAACTAGATGCAGTGCCTGCAACAGTTAGATTCCCACTGAAATACCCAGCACTCGTCGAAGCAACATAGAATATCGGATTAGAGCTTGAATCTAATGCCCTGATATAATAATCCCCACTCCAAGAAGGAGATGCTTGGACGGAGAAGATGTTTGAACTAAGAGTCTTTGGTAATATGGTGCCGACAAAATATATCTGATCTCCGGAGGCATCACCGAGTTGAGTGCTTCCCTCAACAAGTAAGTCACCCACTGTCTGAGTAGCAGTAGTTGTGCTTCCTGTAAGGATTAGATTGCTTCCATATATATCTCCTTCTGCATCAACAACAAATTTAGGAGTTGATCCTGATACATATGCAATTACATTTCCATCAGCTACAGGTGAAGAAGGATTAATGTAGAATGTTGAATCACTTGTATTAGAGAATGATGGCCATGTTCCAGTATGAGCTAGTGTTGGATTTCTGGTTGCTTTGAGTTGTCCAGTGAAAGAACCACTTCCAACAACAGTTAACTGGTTAGGTGCAGATGATGTACCAATGCCGATATTACCAGTCACAGTTAGGGTGCCTCCGATTGAGAAGTCACCGGTTACAGAACCCGTATCAGCTATTATTGATGTTGTGGTCAAAGAACCAAGTGTTGTGCCTTCTGTGACAGTAAGCTCTTTGGTTGTGAATGAATCGTTATATGACTTGATAGACAGATTAGCAGAACTGGCTGCAGAAGTGGCAAAGCTGAGTCTAGATTCAAAAGATGAGAGATCTACACTCTGACCTGAAGGTCCTGATACTATTTCTCTGATGATTGTTTCCTTGATGATTGTCTCACCTGAACCAGATGGACCGGTTGGACCTGTTGGGCCTTGTGGGCCTACAGACGATATAGAAAGATTATTTACTGTTTGCTTGAGTTGATTAAACTCCTCAATGGTTACGTAGGTTTTAACCTCATCTCTTTTGTCACTGAAAAGCCAATCAAAGAAATCACCCCAAATTGAAGCTGTTTGGAGTTTTAAATAATTTTTAACTATCGGCGTTTTATTAAAATCTTTAACTGGTACAAAATTTGTGAAAATTAAAATGCCACCCAAGACAACTAAAAATGTCAGGGTGGCATTGAACCGGTGTGTTAACACCGAAAACCTTTTTGGTCCTACAGAGTTTCCCAGCATTGAGGTGTCCCAAACTTCTTTTGAGACACCTCGCTGTGAACCAACTCCGCTATCTGCGTTGTAGGAACCGTCGTTTTTGGAAAGAACTATATTTTCCTCCTCAATGAAGGAATTCTGTTGAGGAGGAATTAAAAGAACAGACGGCAAAATTGCCGTTAGAGTTTCCACTTGCAACTGTTCAATACGAAAAGGCAGAGTTTCCGCTTCCGACGAAAATTCTTGTCCAGCCACTGGAAATGGCTCGGACTCAGACATCGCTACTGAAAGTGGGCCTACTGATAAAACTGTTTCGGGTTTGGACTCCAAAACAATTTTAGATTCAACGACCGAAACGTTCCTTGAACTCAAAGATGGTATTAAAGATGATTGATATTTTTCTAGAGATTCTTCTGAGGCGTGCCACTGTCCATACTTTCCATGGCGGATGGCTTCAATCCGGCCGGTTCTTGAAAGCCATCCCAGATGATCTTCTGCATAACCGTACTTGTTAGCGAGATCATGAAGAGGTAAATATCTAGCACTGATCTTCGAAGAAAGCTTCAATGCTTGATATTTTTTTAAAGACTCTTCCAGGACATACCACTGTCCATACTTTCCATAGCGGACCGCTTCGAGCCGGCCAGCTCTTGCAAGCGATCCTATATAATCTTTGGCATAGCCATATTTTTCAGATAAATTTTGGAGCGACAAATACCCTCTCTCGGTCGGAGAATCATTTGAACTTATCGAGTTGTTTATTTTCGATTTGTTTTCGTACATGAACAGAGCAAACAAAAGCTCCATTCAGCGCAGAATTTTTTTAAAGACCAAAAGGTTTAAAATCAGAACCCTCGAGATTCCCGAGAACCACGAGAAGTCCAGTAACCATCTAATTATACAGCACTTCCCAAACCAAGAGAATGGCATAGTCTAATGGGTCCACATGAGGTCCTGTTTGGGTGTTCTTTTTGATCATTATTCAAGCAATAGGCCATGTATATGATTCTAAAAGAACAAATAAACCAAAATCGCACTGATCAAAAAGCCAAACACACTTAAAAACTGAGTTAATTTATGGTTTATAAATTGATAAACCTTGATAAAGTATACTGTATTTTAGACATTTTTTAGAAAGTCTAAAGTTTCTTTGGCACATTTTTCCCAAGTAAAATTATCCGCTCTTTTGAGTCCGTTTTTGATAAGTCGTTCTCTGAGACCAGAGTCCCCGAGAATGCTTTTTATTGTTTCTGAGATATCCACAACATTGTGTGGATCAACAAGAATTCCCCCGTCTCCAACCACCTCTGGCAATGATGAGTTAAAGGAGGTCACAACCGGAGTTCCACAGGCCATTGCCTCTAATGGCGGAAAGCCAAACCCTTCAAAAAAAGATGGGTAAATAAAAAGAGAGGCGAGAAAATAATAAAATTTTCTGTCTTCATCTTTAATATAATTTTTGAAAATTATATTATTTTTATATGGAGAATTTTTTGCTTCACGAAAAATGTTTTTATATAGCCACCCTGGCGAACCGACAATCACTAAGTTTAAATTTTTAAATTCACACAAACCTTTCAAAAGGTTAAAAGACCTTATCAATCCTGAAATATTTTTCCGTGGCTCAAGTTTGCCCATAAACAAAATAAAATCATCGGGGAGATTATTTTCTTTTCTAAATAAATCCAGTTCACTTTCTTTGGGTCTAAATATTGACTTGGAAATTCCAGAATGAATCACCTTGGTTTTATTAGAAGAAAAATCATATCTCTCAATTAAATCTTTTTTTGTTGATTGAGATACTGCAATAAACTTATCGGACAAGTTAGACCAGCTTGAAGCTCGTATTTGAAACTTGTGCCAAATATTTCTACGCCAAGAAAAAAACTCCTTAAAACGAATGTAGGATAAATCATGAAATGTGGTAACTCTTTTGCAGTCTGGTGACAAAGAAGCCAAAAGAAAATGAGGCGAAAAAAACACATCCGCTCCCCCAATAAACTTATCTATGTGTGGCCTATTAAATAGTCTAGACGAGCTAAATAGTAATTTATTAGGCAACCGAAAACTAAAGACCTCAACATTTGGCAGTTTCATCCATTCATATTTTTTTAAATCATTTCTTAGAGAAGAGTGAAATAATTTAAATTTAACGTTCTTGTCTAGGGGGAGCATGTGGGCTAATAAGTTTTCGGTATACTCCTCTACCCCACTCTTCGTGCCTGATCCCAAAACCCTGATGTCTATGCCAATGATCATGTTTTTTTATTTTTAGTTTCCATCTCTTTTATAGAGCTGGCGATATTGTTTTTGAAAATTTCAATATCAAATTTTTCTGCCTGCTCTCTGCAATCTTTTGATTTAAAGTCTATGTTGGTGAATTTTTCTATCGCAACCTGAAGAGATTCGGGAGTTTGTTTATCAAAAAACACACCAGTCTTGTTTTCCACTATTGTTTCGGTTGCTCCTCCTGCCCTAAAGGCAATAACTGGCCTACCCGACGCCATTGATTCCAACGGAACAATCCCGAAATCTTCTTCCTGAGGAAAAATACAGGCACGAGCTTTAGAATAAAGCTCTGCGAGTTTTTCATCGGAAACCAAGCCAAGAAATTCTATATTTTTCCCGGCGATTTTCTTTAGTTTATCCAATTCTGATCCCGTACCCACAATCTTCAATGGTAGCCCGTTTTTATTAAATGCCTTAACGGCCAAATCAAATCTCTTGTATGAAACAAGGCGTCCAGCCATAAAAAAGTAATCTCCTACCTCACTGGATACGTGAAACTTGCTCACGTTTACAGGGGGATAGATTACTTTAGAATCTTTTGAGTAGTATTTTTTAACACGACTTTGAATAAAATTTGATATGGACCAAAACTCATCAACCCTCAAAGAAGCTTCTTTATCCCAAATCCTTAAATAAGTTATAAAAGGAGGGAGAAATTTTTTTACCAATCGAGGATAACCAAACTCCTCAACAAATTTTTGACTATTGTCCCACAAAAATCTGGGTGGGGTCAGGCAATAGCAAATATGTTTTGTGCCAGGCTTGGTAATAATACCCTTCGCAAAAGAAGCCGATATGGAAATCACTAAATCGTAATCGGAAAAATCAAACTGTTCTATTGCTAAAGGCATTAGGAGAGGAAAAACGGTATGATGTTTTTTGGTAAATGGTAAATTCTGAAGAAAGGATGTTTTAATAACTCTTCCATCAAACACGCCCCCAGTTGAATCTCTGTCGTATAGAAGTGTGTAAATAGGCGCTCTTGGGTATAAGGCACATAAAACCTGAAGCATTCTTTCAGCTCCTCCGAATTGGTTTAAGTACTCATGAACAAAAGCAATTTTCATTATGACTAATTATGTAGCCGATCTGTCCGTAAACACTTTAATCAGTGTTTTTATGACAATTTTAAAATCCAACCATAAAGACCATTTTTCAATATAAAAAGTATCAAAGGTTACCTCTTGATCAAATAACAAGTCCGATGAACCAGAAACCTGAGCTAGACCAGTAGCCCCAGCCTTAATGGCCAGAACTCTTTTGTGGTGTTTTTCATATTTCTCAATCTCGTCGGGTTGGTGAGGTCGGGGGCCAACCAAACTCATGTCACCTTTTAAAACATTCCAGAACTGAGGAATCTCATCAAGCCTAAACCTTCTTATGAAACGACCGACCCTTGTAATTCTTGGGTCATTTTTAATTTTGAAAAGAGGACCATCCTGTCTTTCGTTAAACATCTCAAGATAAGGTTTTAGCTCTTCAGCATTCTTGACCATTCCCCTAAACTTTAAGAGGTCAAATTCTTTATTTTTACTAACTCGTTTCAGTCTGGCAAAAACAGGACCTTCTGTTTCCCACTTTATGGCAAAAGCAATTATGCCCATGACCGGAGACATGACTATCAAACCAAGGGCTCCAGAAAAAACATCTAAAACTCTTTTTATGACCTTACCCCAACCATCAAGCGCGGTTCTTTTTAATTCTATCAAAGGCATCCCATTTATGACATCCACCTCATAATTGGTGGTCATCGTCTGATTAAGATTTGGGACAAATTTAAAAATTAAATGATTTTCATTACAAAAATCAATAAGCTCAACTATCTTGTCTGCGGGGTAGTTGTGATTAGCCAAAATGACTTCATCTACACCCGGATTTATAACCAATGACTTAATTTCCTCAATCTCTGGATTTAAAAGATGCTTTACTATTCTATAACCAGAAGACGGTGTCTTGGTTATATAATCAATAATACTTGTAGCCACAAGATCATTTCCCACAATCATTATCCTATGGACCCCAAAATCACGTTTCGTCACGAAAAAAACTTGAAGATATCTAATCAGTATTCTTCCTAAATAGACAAACAGGATGCCGAAAAACCAACCACCCAAAACTAAAAATCTTGAATTAAATAGTTCTTGTCTTAAGAATATATATATAATTATTGTCATTATTGCCGCAGAAGAAGCAACGAATACCTTGGAAAATTCTTCAGCTATTCCAATCCTTACCCTCATGGAGTAGAGCCCAGAAATTGCATAAGAAACAATAAACAAGACCGACACAAAAACAACCAAATAGAGGTACTCAATAAGAGGGAGATTGAACTCAAAAAGGACAGGCCTAAAAGTCTGCAAAATTTGGGTTCTAAGTATATATGTAGTCGCCCCTGCCACCAAAAGCATCAAAAAATCCATGGGCAGACGCAGAACATTGAAGAATAAATCGGCCTTTTTCATATACAACTTGCTGGCCGCTCTCGCCTTTACTGTGGCGAGCACGCTCTTGGTTGATTCCTTCGTTAAAAGCTCCGCTTCTCCTTCGTCATAGATATCTATGTCTCAGTCGAATGCTCGCTTTTGCCTCGGACTCATCCAAGCCAGCTGCGTTCTAATAATGGCAGAAAAATAGCATAAATAGGGTTATTTTTCAATTAAAAATCCCTCGGGAGAGGGGTTCTTAATTGCTCTGTAAACAATAAGCCGAGTTCTGTCTGAACACTTTCGTGTTGAGGCAATCATTTATCTGCGGCCAATGTTGCCATTGGTCTGTAGCGGTCTACTTGTCTTCAGCAACTTTCGTCGCTGAGTTTGACCTTGCGCCCCAGTAAGGATTTAGCCGTTTCACCCCCGATCTTTTACCCCGATCGGGATTAAGCTATAACTCCTGATGAATCAAGAATTTTGGGTTTAGCTTTCCTGTCCTTTCGGACAAAGACGTCTCTGCTCGCACCTCTTGCATCACTGCAGACGGGAATTACCCGCTACCGTTTTAAATCACTTTCGTGAAGTAAGTGCTCGGACTTTCCTCCCTATCTTGCGATAGAGCGATTACCTTGTTTACAAAGCAATATAAGTATAACACAAATTTTATACTATTTCAACACCTAAAAAAGCTTGTTCCCCTCTCTATCAAGCACCTGATTAACTATTCTATCTGCTTCTGTATTTTCTTCTCTTGGAATATGGCGAAAGGTAACATCGCCAAAATCAAAAGTTAAATTCCAGATTTCAATAAAAAAATTCTGAATATTTTTGTCTTTGAGTTTATATTCTTTATTTAGTTGTTTCACTACAAGTTCGCTATCCAAAGCAAACTCAACCAAGCTTTCTTTTGATTTATCCGAACCAATCAATGATTTCAATTTCTTAAGGGCAAATATTACCGCTCGGTACTCAGCTTCGTTGTTGGTTGTCTCGCCAATATATTCACCATATTCATGGGTACCTGTAAGACCTTCGATAACCACACCAACAGCTGCCGGTCCCGGATTACCCCTTGATCCTCCATCTGTATGAATTGTTATTTTGTTTTTCATCATTTTTTATTTTAATTAATCATCTTCCAAGGAAATGGCTGACCCGCCAAGATTCTAAATGCAGAAGATCTCTTGTGTCCACCCCCGCCGTGTTTCCTTGCTAGTTCCGAGACATCAACAGATTCATCTGACCTCAATGAGACACTGACAACACCTTCTTTGTTTTGGTGCCATATCAATGCCACAGATAAAGACTTTTTAATCAATCTGTTCCCCAAGTCGTCAGCAAACATTGATGGGGCATTTATAACATGCACCGTGTGTCCCTCAAATTCGGCCAAAAAAGAATCGTGTTTTAATAGATCGTCGCAAATTGAGAACCACTGACTCAAAAGAAGTTGACCATTTTTTTTAAATTCTTCCCTAGCAACCACATCGCTTTCCAGTTTATTTACAATATCATCCCAAACCTCAAAATCATATCCAAAGGTGCCAACATAAGCCAATATTGCCCTAGATTCATCTGTAACCCACCGCCACAAATCTCTCTCCTCTAAATAACTGAGAAGGCGTGGGGTTGTTTTGTCCGAGTGAAAATATTGCCACGACAAAACCGCTCCTGAATGTTCATTAGTAAACAAACTATCGTCAGCCAAATCTAGCAGTTCAGATGTTTTGTGATGATGATCTATTATTACTATTTTTTTATTTATTTTTTTAAGCTCCACTAGGACAGGTTTTTTATAAACAATGTCTATAAAATATATGTCCTTATCTTTAAGGTCGGCCAAGGGTTCATCATCATGAAGGATGGCGAAATAATCAGCATTATCTCCAAATTTTTTCCAAGCCGCCCAAGCACCTCCAAAACCATCAGGACAATCTCCATGATAAATAACAACAATGTCTTTCATAAAAAAATATTTATTATCCTAGTTAATTTAATGCCTCCAGTCCTGGTAATTTATTTCCCGAAAGAAACGCGAGCATTGCCCCTCCACCAGTTGAGACGAAATCAAATCTACCATTAAGACCAAATTTATCAATCGCAGAAATAGTATCTCCGCCACCAATAATTTTTCTGGCCGAAGATTCAGCAATGGCTTGGGCGATGGCTCGAGTACCCTGAGCAAAGTCATCGTTTTCAAATAAACCCATCGGTCCATTCCAAATTATCATTTTATAATTCTTAATTATTTCTGAAAATTCACTGATTGCTTCTGGTCCAATATCTAATCTCTTGTTTTCAAAGATATTATAATCCTTAGGCATAATTAGTTGTGGGCTATCTAAATTTAATCCCACTAGCAATTCCGAAGCATTTTCATCAACAACAGAATCCCCCACATCTTGCCCTTTTGCTTTTAAGATATCATTAGCAATTACCCCTCCTATTAATATCTTGTCGGCTTTATCTAAAAAGTTTTTAATTACAGGAATTTTTGTTGATGCTTTGGCTCCACCCATAATTAGAAGCTTCTCGTCTTTTGGAGAATCAATCACCTCCTGAAGTCTAGCTATTTCTTCCTCAATCAAAAACCCTGCATAACTCGGCAAAACAGTAGCGATTGCTGAAACCGAGGCATGATTACGATGGCAAACAGCAAAGGCATTATTAACGTACAAATCAAAACCAACTGCTAGTTGCTTTGCAAATTCTAAATCGTTTTTTTCTTCACCTGAATTCTGGCGAATGTTATCTAATAAGGCCGGTCCTGCGTAATTCTCAAAATATACACCGACCTCTGGTACTGTTTTTATAAAACCAATTTCATAACCCAGCAATATGTGCATTTGGGGAATCAAATCCGCAAATGACGACACGGCCGAAATATGAGCCACCATTACAACTTGGGCTTCCTGACTAACCAGATAATCAAGAGTTTCTTTTTGTTTCTTGATTCGAAACGATTCTTCTATTTGACCACCATCTGAAACAGGAACGTCAAAATCAACCCTTAATAAAACCTTCTTGCCCTTTAAATCCACTTGTTTAATATTTTTCATTTTACCAAAGACAACATTTTAACAAACTCCTCCTTGTTTACACTTGCCCCACCCACCAAAACTCCTTCTATTTCTTTTTTCTCAATAAAATCTACAATGTTTTTGGAAGTTACGGAACCGCCATATAATATCTTTGGTAAATCTTCAGTTTTAAGTTCCCAATTTTCAATTAAAAAATTCTGGATTATTTTAATTGACTCCATGGCAGATTCTGGCGTATCAGGGCGGGCATCAGGATTGGTAGAGATAGCCCAAACTGGTTCATAGGCAATCATACACTTTCCTATTTCATCATGATTCAATCCGGAAAAAGTTTTTTTTGCTTGTTCTCTCAAAAACTCTCTAAAATTATCGTCTCTAATTTTTTCACCCAAACATACTATTGGGGTCATTTCGTTTCTTAACACTGCTTTAAGTTTTTTATTAACGATCTCGTCTGACTCGCCCAACTTCCACCTTCTCTCAGAATGACCGACTATAACATATTGGACCCCGAGTTTGTTCAGCATTGGCCCAGACACCTCTCCAGTATCGGCACCGGTATCCTCCCAGAACACGTCTTGTGCGCCAAGCGAAGATCCATGCTCAAAGTGAGAAGTCTTTAAAACATTGCTCACTTCATCTAAAAAAATAAATGGCGGACAAAAAACCAAACTAAACTCTTTTTCGTTTCTTGATTCAAGGTGATCATTAACAAAATCCAAAATCTGTTCGGCTTCAGCCCAAGAGGCGGGCAACATTTTCCAATTAGCAATAATGTATTTTTTAGACATGTCTGTTTTTAAAATGGCTCCAAATATACCAGCAAATAAAAATAATTATCAGGGTCAGAATAACAACACTGGCACTCCTGAAATAATCATGCAACATGTTCCAGTTCTCGCCGGTTTTATAGCCAATAAAAGCTAACCCGGCATTCCAAGGTAAAGACCCCCAAAAGGTGAGGGAACAAAATTTAAAAAACTTCATCCCAGAAATTCCGGCTGGTAAAGAAATAAACGTACGCACCACAGGAAGCATTCTTGACCAAAAAACCGCCTTGCTTCCATATTTTGCAAACCACAAATCACCCTTATCCATGTCTCGCTTGTGTATCAAAACATATTTACCATAACGCTCCAATATCCACCTTCCACCACTTTTGCCAATTAAAAATAAAATTATGGAACCAACCAGATTAGCAACAGTCGCCACCAAAATTACCCCAAAAAGACTTAATCCTCCACCAGCGGCCAAAAACCCAGAAAACGGAACAACTACTTCAGATGGAATCGGAATAGCAGCGCTTTCTAATGCTGACAAAACAAAAATACCCAGATATCCAGTAGAATCAATAATGTCCAATGCCCACTTGCTTATATAAGAAATAATTTCAAACATTTAATTTAAATTTGGGCACACCTTAGTTTTTCAGCGGCATTATCAGGATCAATTACATTTATGTCTATCCCGGTAGCTAACTCAAAACCAGCCGCAGTTGAAAATTTAGGTACAATCTCAACATGCCAAGTATAAAATTCATGTAAATCTTTCATGGATCCTCCGACAGGCGCCGAGTGTATAAAATAATTAAAAGAAGGATTACCAAGACCGACCTTAATTTTTTTAAAAACAGTTGAAAGAGCTTCAGCAAAAGGAAGTTCCGCCTCTTCATTAAGCTGATCAAAATGCGCTTCTCTGTTTTTGGGTAGAATTAATACCTGGTAAGGAAAAAGTGAGGCAAATGGGCATAAGGCAATAAAAAACTCGTTTTCAAACACAATTCTCTTGTTTTGTTCTTTTTCCCAATCAATCATTAATCCAAAAACATACTTATTGTTCTTTTTATAAAACTCGTAAGCCCCATTAAAATTTCTGGAAATAAAAGGCGGTAATATTGGTGTTGAAATAAGTTGACTATGGGGATGATAAACACTTGCACCAGCCTCGTGTCCATGGTTATGAAAAATCATTACATATTCTGTGCATTCATTTTTAGAAACTTCTCGGTATCTTTTTAAATATGTTCTGACCAAAGAAAGCATCTCCTCGGAATTTAAATCTCCAAGCATTTTGTCGTGTTCTCTTAGGACAAATAAGTCGTGTTCTCCAACGCCTTCCGATATGCTATGGGGTCCTAATTTCAAAACAGGCCCACAAGCTCCCTGTTTAACTGCTGGGTATTTATTTTTGGCAACAGCTATTTCCCAATTATCACCCTCCGGATAAGTCCATATGACTTCATTGCCATTTTTAGACAAATCCTCAAAGGGGCAGCCATCTTTAGGTTGATACAAATCAATCTTTTTAAGATTGGACGGGTTTTTGGCTCTTTCTGGGGCAATTAAAACCCATTCCCCCGAAACCAAGTCTTGTCTAAATTCTGACATAAATTTTAATTTTAATTATACTTTTTACTTATTAAATTCCATCTTATTTTAACCGTTTCCATCAAAACTTCAAAGTAAGCACTTAGCTTAACATGAGAATTGGGATCATTTTTCCAAACAACAGGAATTTCTTTTATTTTAAATCCGAACTTTCTTGCTAATGCCAACATCTCAATATCAAACCCCCAACGATCAATAGTCATCTTGGGGAAAATTTTATTGGCAGCTTCGGCGGTAACCATCTTGAAACCTCTTTGAGTATCCATGATTCCTGGCACAGCCATTATTTGAATAAATAAATTACCCATTTTTCCAAACAATCTTCTCCAAATTGGTTCTGAGCCACTAGCGACGGTGCTACCCCTTACTGCAATGGAGCCAATGACGACACCATAACCTTGTTCAAAAAATGGCATCATTTTTTCAATATGGTCTATGCTTGTTGCATTATCTGCGTCAGTGAATAATCTGTAGTCACCTGACGCTTTAAGCATGCCATGGCGGACCCCAAATCCCTTTCCCCTATTCTTTGCGTAGTCCAACAGTTGAAGTGTTGGAATTTCAGAAAGCATTGATCGAACAATATCATTCGTCTTGTCCCTAGAACCATCTGTAACCACAATTATCTCATGTTCAGTGTTTTTATTAGAAAGATATCCATATATAGATTGGATAGTGTTTTTTATGTGTTTCTCCTCGTTGTAGGCTGGAATTATTACCGATAAATGCATGGTAAATTTAAGGTCATTTAATAAAATTACCTCCTTAAATTATACACTGATTATTAATAAGTTAAAATTGACATAATTAATCTTTGAGGTTATTGTGGCGCTTAATTGCAAAAATTCCAAACAATCACACTACAATACGGCGATAAGCAATATCCTGAATTATTAAGACAAATTCACGATTTCCCAAAGACTTTATATTGCCGTGGCAACCTAAGCCTTCTTACAAAGACCTGTTTCGCTGTAGTCGGTACCCGCAAGCTTACATCTTATGGCAAAGAGGTTGCGCAAAACATTGTGAGAGGATTGGTGCAATCAGGGTTTGTTATTGTGAGTGGTCTTGCTCTTGGAATTGATACAATAGCCCATCAAACAACTCTTGATGCTGGTGGAAAAACAATCGCAGTATTGGGAACGCCAGCTGATCAAATCTACCCACCAGAAAATTCCAAATTGGCTCAATCCATCTTAGACAATGAAGGCTTAATTATTTCTGAATACCCCTCTGGCTATCCAGGACTTAGAGTAAATTTTGCATTAAGAGATAGGTTGATCAGTGGTCTTTCAAAAGGAGTTTTGGTTGTAGAAGCTCCCGAAAAAAGCGGGGCACTGATTACTGCTCGATGTGCTCTAGATCAAAACCGCGACGTTTTTGCGGTACCAGGAAATATTTTTTCTACAAATTCTTTTGGCCCCAACTCTTTAATAAAAAATGGTGCAAAAGTCGTGACCTCTGCTCAGGATATTTTAGATGAATATGGTTCAAATCTAAAATTATTTGAAGAAGAAAAAATAGCTATATCCACAAAAGATCCTGTCCAAAAAATTATTCTTGCTATACTGGATAATAATGGAACAGTATTTATAGACGATATTATAAGAGAATCTAAAAAAGAAACATCGAAAATTATTGCGGCAATATCAATTTTAGAAATTAAAGGATTAATCAAAAACACAGGTAACGGAAAATACCGAAAAATATGAATCTAGTCATTGTTGAGTCTCCAACCAAATCAAAAACCATCTCCAAATTTTTAGGGAGTGGTTTTTCTGTACGCGCCTCTGTCGGCCATGTTAGAGATCTCCCAAAAAGCAATAAAAAGGCCATCGATATCAAGGGTGGTTTTATTCCGCACTATGAGATAGATAAGGACAAGATGGAAATTTTGGATGACTTAAAAAATATTGCGGAAAAATCTGACGAAATTTATCTTGCTACTGACCCTGATCGAGAAGGAGAAGCAATTGCGTGGCATGTGTCCGAAGTCCTCGGATTGAAAAATCCTAAACGAATTGTGTTTCATGAAATTACCAAAGATGCCATAAAAGAAGCATTAGAACATCCACGAAAATTGGATCTTAAGCTCGTAAAAGCTCAGGAAGCACGAAGAGTGCTTGATCGACTTGTGGGTTACGACCTTTCCGGTTTAATCTGGAAAAAGGTTCGCTATGGATTATCTGCAGGACGAGTTCAGTCACCAGCACTTCGTATCATAATGGAGCGCGAACGTGAGATTAGATTATTCAAAAGTGAAACCTACTGTGTTATTACTGCGGATGTATTCGGAAATAACAAAACTATTTTCAAGGTCACTTGCGAAGAAGAACCTAAAGATCTTAAAACTGCTGAAAAAATTCTTGAAAAAGGCAAAGCTGGTTCATGGTTTATTAAGGACATAACTGAAAGTGAAGTTAAGCGCTCACCTCGTTCGCCATTTACAACATCGACCCTCCAGCAAGCTGCGAGTTCGCGTCTTGGGTTTACACCCTCTCGAACAATGGGAATTGCCCAAAAACTTTATGAGCAAGGTTTAATTACATATATGCGCACTGATAGTCTTAATCTTGCTGTTTCCGCTCAAGAGCAAATCAAGAGTCTTGTCGAAAAAACTTATGGCAAAGAATACGCAGAATTAAGAACTTACAAAACTAAAAGTAAAAATGCCCAAGAAGCCCACGAAGCAATCCGCCCAACAGATTTCACAAAAGAAACGGCCGGAAACAACGAAGACCAGAAAAAACTGTATCGCCTCATCCGAGAAAGAACTATTGCCTCACAAATGACCGACGCAAAACTCATGCGCACAAAAATTACTACCACCACCAAAGAAGGTGGCATCCCCGATTTTTCTGCCAATGGCTCACGAGTTATTTTTGACGGCTGGCTCGCTTGTGATTCTCGTGCCAGAGGCGAAGATGTAGAACTACCGAAATTAAATACCAACGAAACATTGGTCCTCGAAGAAATTCTTAGCGAGGAAAAACACACAGAACCCCTTTCTCGTTATTCAGAAGCTGGTCTTATCAAAGAATTAGAAAAACGTGGCATAGGAAGACCGTCTACGTATGCATCTATCATAAAAACACTCTACGATCGAAAATATGTTGATAAAGAAGGTCGAGCACTTAAGCCAACCGACACCGGTGAGGTTGTCAGTTCGTTCCTTGAAGAAAACTTCATGAGCTATATTAATGATACCTTTACCGCTGAGATGGAAGATGAGCTTGATGATATCTCAACAGGAAAAAGAGAGTACTTAAAAACTCTTCAGGATTTTTATACGCCGTTCCATAAAGATGTTAAATCTAAGGAAAAAATAGATAAGATTACAAATTTAGGTCCAGCACCAAAAGAGTGGAAATGCCCTGTTTGCAACGGGCCCATGATTATCAAGCTTGGCCGTGCCGGAAAGTTTATGAGTTGCGAACGCTATCCAGACTGCGATGGTGCACGCCGAATAGACGGTTCAGTGGTTGAGCCAAACAAACCAATTGGAACAGATAAGGAAACAGGTCTACCAATATTTGTTATGGATGGTCGTTTTGGGCCATATGTTCAGCTTGGAGAGAAAACAAAAGAAAATCCAAAACCGCGCCGCTCGAGCATTCCGAAAGAAAAAGAACCATCATCGGTTACATTGGAAGATGCACTCAAATACTTAAGCCTACCAAGAACACTTGGCACACATCCTGAAACTGGAAAAGATATTATTGCCAACATTGGACGCTTTGGCCCATATGTCATGCATGACGGCGACTTCCGTTCGCTCAAAAAAGATTCGGGCGATGATGTTCACACAATTGAACTTCCCCGCGCCCTTGAAATATTCAAAGAAGAGAAAAAAGTCGGACGAAGAGGAAGAAAAAAGAAAGAATAAAAACAAAAAAATAAGATTGAAAACTACTCCAAAAAGGAGTAGTTTTCAGTTGTATGACCCATTTATTAGAAAAAATACTGGAAAATCCAGCATATACGGAATCGGACAAGAAACTCATCGAGAAGGCTTTTGAGGTGGCAAAAATAGCTCACGCAGGACAAAAGCGCTTGTCTGGAGAAGAATATTTAAATCACCCTCTTCATGTCGCCTGTTTTTTATCTGAGCTTGGGTTAGACGCACCCACAATTGTTGCCGGAATTTTACATGACACATTAGAAGATACTTCAATTACCTACAAAGAGCTGGAAAAAGAATTTGGGAAAGACATCGCCTTCCTTGTTGAGGGTGTGACCAAACTAAGCAAAATTGAATATGATGGCAATCCTAACGAGAAGAAAAGTAGCGCTGACCACCTAAACTCTCTAAAGAAAATGATTTTCGCCATGGCCGAAGATATTAGGGTAATTCTAATCAAATTAGCCGACCGATATCACAACATGGAAACCCTGCGTTTTAAAGATAAAACTAAACAAAGAAAAATTGCACTTGAGACTTTAGAAATATACGCCCCCATCGCCGCTCGACTTGGAATGGGTAAACTAAAAGGCCAACTTGAAGATATGTCTTTCCCCTATGTATATCCCCTTGAATATTCCCAGCTCATAAAAGGAGTTAAGGAAAAATATTCGGATAGATTAAAATACATAGACAGGACCAAGCCGATCATAAAAAGACACATAACAGATGCCGGAATAAAAATTCTAGAAATGAACTCTAGAGCTAAACATCACTACAGTTTGTATGGCAAAATGCTACGAAACGAAATGGATGCGGATAAAATATTTGATTTGGTGGCAATGCGCATCATCGTTCCAGATATTAATTCCTGCTATGAAGCACTCGGAGTTATTCATAAATTTTATAAACCCCTCCCAGGCTTAATCAAAGACTATATAGCACTACCCAAGCCCAATGGTTACCAATCTCTTCACACAACTATTTTTTGTGAGAAAGGCCGAGTTGTTGAAATACAAATAAGAACCGAAGCCATGCATGAATATGCCGAAAATGGTATTGCTTCTCACTGGGCTTACAGTGAGGGGGGTAAGAAAAAAGGCATCATGGCAAATATTAAAGAAGTTGAATGGGTCAACAAACTCAAAAACTTTCTCAAGGAAGTAACCCCTGGCGAAGGATTATTAAATTTAAAAATAGATTTCTTCAAACACAGAATATTTGCTTTTACACCAAAGGGTGAAGTTGAAGATCTTCCAGACGGAGCTACTCCAATAGATTTTGCTTATGCTATTCACACTGACCTCGGCCACATGACCAGAGGTGCTAAAATAAACGGAAAAATCACCACCCTTGATTACGAACTCAAAAACGGAGATGTGGTTGAAATTATAAAAGGAAAAGAGAAAAAACCTTCTTTTGATTGGTTGAAAATAGTTAAAACAGTCGAGGCAAAGAAAAAAATAAAATCATTCTTTAAAGAACTGGAGGAAAAAGATTCCCCAAAGATTGAAGTGCCAAAAATTAAGCAGGTAAAAAGAGTTGAAATAGTAGTTCCCAAAGCTGGAGAACCAATCATTCAAGGCCAAAAAGATCTTCTGTATAAAATAGCTAAGTGCTGTAATCCCACCACTGAACATAAAATCAAAGGATATATGACCGTTAATCGCGGAGTTTCAATTCATATTGCCACTTGCTCAAACTTAAAAGCAAAAAACGGATCTGGTGTCCGTTTGCTAAATGCTTCGTGGTCAGATGTCCGCAAGAAAAATTAATCTATAATCGACTTGGCGATTTTGTTGAGGTCTTCGAGAGTTGCAAATTTGATGATGATTTTTCCGCCTTTCTCAGCACTTTGAATAAGAACTGGAGCACTTAATGTTTCCCCAAGATTCTTTTCAAGCTCTATAAACTTATTTTCTTTCTTAATAATTCTTTTGTTTGGCTTAGATAATGACGCCATACCCTCAACGTCTTTTGAGGAAACTCCACCCCCTAAAATCTGATTATAGACTTCTCTTTGCTTGGACTCGTCATTAAAGGCAAGTAATGCTTTTGCGTGTGCACGTGACAACTTTTCAGCCCTTAACGCATCTCTAATGTCTTTGGGTAGATTAAGTAGCCGAACAGCATTGGCAACCACCTCTCTGGATTTTGAAACTTTTTCAGCAATCTCCTTCTGAGTTAAGCCGAATTCTTTAGCCAATCTATCATAAGCCTCTGCCTCCTCAACAGGATTCAAATCTTTTCTTTGAACGTTTTCTATTAAAGCAACTTCAAGTCTGTCTTTCTTGTTCTCAAACTCATCTCTTATTATAACTGGTACGTGAGGTAGTCCGGCCATCTGAGAAGCTCTCAATCTTCTTTCTCCAGCAATAAGCTGATAAGAAACCTCTAGTCCCCTTGGAGTTTCTGTTTCAACCTTGGTGACAAGCAATGGCTGAAGAACTCCGTATTTTCTTACGGATTTTGATAATTCGTTTATTCCTTCTGGATCAAAATCTTGGCGGGGTTGGTCAGGGTTGGTTTTTATTTTATTTATTTCAACATAAAAAACATTCTCTTTTCGATTTTCTGGTCTAATCTCCGCATTTTGCGGAATTAGGGAGCCTAGCCCTTTTCCTAGTCCAAACAGCTTCTTCATAATATTAATTTAATCTTATAACTTCTTCTGCTAATTGCCTATATGCTCTGGCAGCTTTTGAGTCAGGGTCAAATTGTAAAATAGTTTTTCCAAAACTTGGTGATTCTGCCAGTGAAACAGTTCTCGGTATTACGGCGTTAAATACTCTGCCAGGAAAATTCTTTGAAACTTCATTCAAGACCTGGTTAGATAATTGGTTCCTTCTATCATACATTGTAAGCAACACTCCCAACACTTGCAAATCGGAATTAAGTCCACCTCTTACTAATTCAACAGTTTTTAGAAGCTGGCCCAATCCCTCAAGGGCATAATATTCGCATTGAACAGGGATAATAACCCGCTCCGAAGCGGCAAGGGCGTTTACGGTTAAGAGTCCGAGTGAAGGCGGGCAATCAATAATAATGTAATCATAATTTGTTCTTAAAGAATCCAAAACTTTTTTGAGTCTAGATTCTCTTTGATCCATTGAGACGAGTTCTACTGTTGCTCCGGCCAAGCTTTGCGCCGCCGGCAAAATATCAAATCCAAATAAAGAAGTTTTTTTTATTACTAAGCTTGGATTAAGATCACTAATTAATGAGTGGTAAACATTAGAACCATTTTCAGAAACGTGCACACCCAATCCAACAGTAGCATTTGCTTGTGAATCCAAATCAACCAAGAGTACATACTTCCCCATAGAAGCTAAATAGGCCGACAGATTAGTCGAGGTTGTAGTTTTACCTACTCCACCCTTTTGATTACAAATACTAATAATGCGAGCCATATAGACTTATTATAGTGGTTATTTAAAAGATTTCAACTTAATTGACAAGCACCGGGCATTATTTTATTATTTCAGAAGTTTTTTCGACAAATATGGGAGTGAAAGTGGCCCTACCAAAAGAAATTCAGGAACTATTGGATTATCTAAACGAAGAGGAACCGTTTGAACTAAACCACCCTTCATTGTCTCCACAACTTTTGGTTGAAACTGCTTGCAAGTGGCTAACCTCTGCTGTTGAACAAGCCCAACGCAACCCCAGATTGGTTGGTCGCTCCGATGATACCGCCAAAAAGCTCCTCGATTTGGCCCGACAATTTGCCTGGTTAAAAGAAGAAAAACCCTCAAAATGAGGGTTTTATTGTGCCCGAGGTGGGAGTTGGTCACAACTCTCGCTTCGCGAGGTCGCGACCCCGCCTCGTGTCGCCCTTGGCGACAGACTCCGGCTTTCAACTCTCAACAGAAGTGAAGCAGTTCACTTCTTCCTCGGACACTAAAACAAGATTAGCTAATGCTAATCTTGTTTTATAATGTGCCCGAGGTGGGAGTTGAACCCACAAGTCCGTAAGGACGTACGATTTTGAGTCGTATGCGTATGCCAATTCCGCCACTCGGGCATATTGCCAATTGTTATAACATTCTACCATTTTAAATTATATTTTCAATTCATTCTTGCCTAAGTCAAAAAACTATGGTACTATCACCACAGCTTTTTGACTCTTTGGAGGATATGTGGCCGTCAGGTTTAGTCAGGAAAGACTCAACGTTTGGATTTACAAGTTCCTATTAGGAACCTTGCCCACAAAAGAAGTACTCATACTCAGAGAAGAGGTAAAGAGAAGATATCAAGAAAATCAAATTCATAGCGCCATCGAAACAAAACTAGTAGATGCATTTACAGACAGAACAGATGAACAAGCCAAAAAACGTTTGGCTGAACTCCTCGATGATTGGGGGAAAAGAAATTGGGCGGATTAGCCCTCAAATGTCCTTCGGGACATTTTTTGTTTTAGATAATTAACCAAGTAATTAAAACCTATCGCAGTAATAACACCCAATACCGCTCCCGCCAATATGTCCAACGGCCAATGGACACTTACGAAGACGCGAGCAAATCCAACAAGTCCTGCTAAGACTAAGTAAATCCTACCAACTTTTTTGTTATACAAATAAACTCCTGTGGCTAATGCGAAATAAAAGGTTGTATGCCCAGACGGAAATGAAGATTCAAATTGATGGTTCATCAACCTATTAACATTCTCTAGGACCAAGAACGGTCGGGGTGAATATATTAAATATCGCATCAAACCAACAAATACCAATCTGGCAATAATAGCAGAGCCCCAAGAGACAAGGACGACATTTTTAAAATAATCCTTCTTCCAAAACAAAATAAGTACTGAAATAATTAAAACATAGCCCATTTGATCGGCCGCAAAAATCATAAACTTATCCAACCAAACATTATGCCCAGCCAAGTTGTTTATAAACCTAAAACCCTCAAGATTAAATTTCTCTAATATCATGTTCGTCTATGTTTTTACCTTCATTATCAAAACAAAATTTACCTTCAACTTTTTTTCCAGTAAGAACAGCGGGCAACCAATACTTGTCATCAGCCCACATTTCATCAAAAGGAATTTCATTGTGTGTATACCATTTCGGCAACATCTCTTCGGATTCTTTGGGCTCTCCATCCCAGTTTCTAACTAAGAAAATATGCATGTGCTGATTCCACTCTGGCTTATCTTTAAAGTGAAACTCTATATTACCAACCCTTTCAAGATGCTGTTCGGTTGTTTTGACACCTATCTCCTCGCCCATCTCTCTAATTGCAGCCTCCTCGATGCTCTCACCCACATCCACCTTTCCGCCAACACCATTCCACTTATCAATAGCAACATTAAAACCACTCAAACTTCTTTTCTTTTTTGCCAAAAGAATTTTATTGTCTTTTACTAAAAAACAAAGAGTTACGGGGCGCATAGATTAAATTATAAATTATTTACTACCTAATTCAAGTAGTTCCAAAAGTTTTTCGGGCCTAGTGGGGCTTATGCGTAAAACTTTAGGCTTGTTTCCAGTTAAATCAATTATCATAGACGGTTCAGACTTGGGTAAAATTCCAGCATCAATTACTAAGTCTGGCTTCAGTGTTGATTTAGAAAAAATTTCAATAATTTTGTTAATATCATTCGTGGATTCCTGACCAGAAATGTTGGCTGAAGTTGAAGTTATGGGATAACCAAATTTTGCTAAAAGTTCATCGGTGAACATAAAGTCGGGAATTCTTATCCCAACAGAATTAAAATCCGCCGTTAACGCACCTGGAACAATATCTTTTTTGTGCAAAACTAGTGTAACCTTACCAGGCCAAACCTTATTAACCACCTCTTCGTCTTTATTTTTAATTTCAACCAATTCTTTTGCCCAAGAATAATTTCTCACAATCATTGGTAATGGTTTTGAAAAACTTCTGTTTTTGATTCTAAAAATCTTTCTAACAGCTATGTCATTTAGGGCATTGGCTCCTAGGCCATACAAAGTATCCGTGGGGTAAACAACGGTTCCGCCATAACTTAAAATATTAACCGCCTCGCGGATAACATCGGAGTAGTCCTTATTTAGATCAACCTGGATAATCTTCACTCAATTATCCTATTGGACTATATCGAGTTTGGCAAGCACAAAAAAGATCCCTTTCATCGGGATCTTTTTAACTTGCGACTGCTTCTGGCTGTGCCTCTGCTGGGGCCGGTTCTTCTTTAGGTTCTTCTTTAGGTTCTTCAACTTTTGGAGCCGCTGCTTTTGCAACAGGGGTTTCAACTTTTGGCTTAACTTTTGGTCTCCAGCTTTGAACTTTTTCCTTGTCCCATATTTTATAATTTACGAGCAGGTTGTTTACTGTTGCAGATGTTTGAGCTCCCTTTGACACCCAATATTCTATCCTGTCTTTCTTAACTTTAAGGACTTTTTCGTGTGGATTATAGGTACCTAAAAGCTCCAAGTATTCCCCTTTTGGCTTTTTTGTATGCTCGGTAACAATGACCCTAAAATAGGCCTGTCCCCGCTTTCCTATTCGTTGTAGACGGACAATTAACATGTTTGTAGATAATATCAAAAATACATTTAAAAATCAACCCTACCACCCCTTCTTCTTCAATGCATCAGATGCTGCCACCTGTTGAGCCTCTTGTTTAGAAGGCCCGTCACCCACACCAATCATCTCCTTTTCCAAGAAAACACCAATCTGAAAATTACGAGCATGATCAGGGCCCCACTCTTTCAAAACCTCATAGGTGGGAGTGATGCCTGCTTTTTCTTGTGCTTTTTCCTGAAATAAGCTTTTGGCATCCCTATAAAGCTGATTCTCTATAATTCCCGACAACTCTTTCAAAATAAATTTTTCTATGAACTTTTTAGAGGCATCGTATCCTCCATCAAGATAGATCGCTCCAATAAGTGACTCCATTGCATTCGCTAAAATATACTGACGAGCACGTCCAGTGTCCTTGGCTTCGCCTTTTGAGAGAAGTATGTAGTCATTGATGTCAAGTTCAGTAGCAATCCTAGCAAGCATAACCGCATTCACCAAAGAAGCGCGCCAGTTGGTCATCTCGCCTTCTGGATTAGGATAGTTTTTATATAAATATTCAGTAACAACTAATTCCAAAACAGCATCTCCAAGAAACTCTAATCGTTCATTGTGATCCTTACCCCACTTAGGATTCTCATTGAGATACGAGCGATGAGTCAAAGCCTGAAGAAGGATATCTCTATCCTCAAATTTGTTTTCTATTTTATTTTCTAACTGAGTTAATTTATCTTCTGCCATCAAAAGATGATACTAGGTATCAAGTATTAAGCATCAGGGAATATAACCATAATACTTAATACCAAATACTTAATACTGGTTAATTTTATTGAATCTCTGATTCTACTGATTCTACGGGCTCTATAGATTCTTCTTTTTCTTCTTTTTTCTTAGGCACATCATCCTTTCCGGGCTCTCCTATTTCTCTATAGACGGTTCCCAAGACACCGTTTACAAACTTGCCAGAAGAATCTCCTCCGAAAGACTTGGCCAATTCAATAGATTCATTTATAGCCACCTTCGGTGGAACCTCATCTCTATTACCAAAAAGCAGTTCAAAAAGTCCAAGACGAAGAACGTTTCTGTCTACGACGGCTATCTGTTCAAGTGGCCACTGAGGCGCTGCTTTCTCAATTATTTGATCCAGTTCAGGAAGGTGCTTCATTACCCCATCAATCAATTGAAAAATAAACGCCGTATCCTCCAATCCTGATGCAAATTCTTTTATGTTTCTCTCTACTACGGTAGGAAGCTCTTCTTGCTTTCTACCTCTAAAATCCCACTCGTAGAGTGATTGCATCGCTACTGAACGTGATAAGTGTCTTGATGCCATTATTTAAATAAACTATTACCCTCCCCCTCTAAAAACTATTTTTGAGCCTGCATTTTTTTATCGCGCTTCTTTAATTCCTTAGCGAGAACATTTACAACTTCGGCGCCTTTATAGAAACCGCAAAATTTACAAACTGCGTGAGGCATGATCATTTTTGAGCAATGCGAACACTTGGCCAAATTTTTTGGCTTCAATGCGAGGTGACTCCTGCGTCGCCCCTGCTTGCCTTTTGACATGTGGTGTCTTGGTACTGCCATATATTGAGCTTTATTAGCTAAATTATAATAGCATGGAAACTTTTATTTTGCAAATTTAAAGCCGACCTCAGGGTCGGCTCTTCCCACTACGCGTGGGGAATCCGGAAAGCGTTTCGAAGCGCCTCCCAGAACTTGGTCCACGAAAAGTTCTTCATAACTCAACCTCCTATTTTTCTATTATATCACGAAACATGCCTATTTGTCAAATGGCTCGAGGTTATCAACAACTTTTCCTAATTGCTCATTAATACATTAAGCACTAAGATTAAATCATGAATTTCGTCCATCTTCACACACATTCCCACTACTCCCTTCTTGATGGCATGTCCAACATCGATGATATGGTGAAGCTGGCAAAAGAACATGGCATGACCGCAATCGGATTAACCGATCATGGAGTCATGTACGGTGCGATTGATTTTTATACTGCGTGCGTAAAAAATGGAATTAAACCAATTATCGGAGTTGAAACATATGTTGCCAACCGTTCCAGATTTCAAAAAGAATCTCACGTAGATAACAAAAGATACCATCTCACTCTTTTAGCCAAAGACAATGCCGGTTATCAAAACTTAATAAAACTCACCACCGCTGCCCATCTTGAGGGTTACTACTACAAACCACGCGTAGATAAAGACCTGCTTCGTACCCATGCTGAGGGATTGATTGCCCTATCTGGTTGCCCAGGCAGCGAACTTGGTCGGGCTATTCAATCCGGAAACAAAGAAAAGGCCGAAGAAATCATCAAGGAATATCAATCTATTTTTGGCGCAGAAAACTACTATCTAGAGATTATGCATCACCCTGATGTGGAATTTTTCCAAGAGTGGAAAAATACTCTTATTGAATTTTCTCGAAAGCTGAACATTCCATTAGTTGCCACTCAGGATTCACACTACCTCCATCCAGATGACGCCCTAGCTCACAAAACTTTAGTTGCCATTTCAACCAATACAGACGTCAACGACACGGCTATTTTTGCCGGTAAGGGTCATTATCACTTCATCTCAACAGAAGAAGCCATGGAGTGGTTCAAAGACATACCGGAAGCGGTTGAAAATACCGAAAAAATTGCTGAGAGATGCAATGTTAATTTAACTTTGGGAAAATTCATCTTCCCAAACTTTGTCCTTGAGCCCGGAAAAACAGCCGATCAAATGCTTGATGAACTAACCCAGGAAGGATTGCGAAAACATGGCTTAGAAAATAATCCCGAAACAGAAGAGCGACGAAAATATGAGCTTGAAATTATTAAAAACAAAAATTATGCTCCTTATTTTCTTGTTGTCGCCGATTTAATTAGATTCGCTCGAGAATCAAAGATATACACAACCGTCCGCGGTTCGGTTGCTGGTTCAATTGTAGCTTTTCTATCTGGCATAGTTAATGTTAATCCCATAGAATTCCAACTCCCCTTTGAAAGATTTCTAAACCCATTCCGACCATCAGCCCCTGATATAGACATGGATTTTGCTGATAACAGAAGACACGAAATCATTGAGTACGCAAAAAGAAAGTATGGTGCTGATAAGGTTGCTCAGATTGGAACTTTCGGAACAATGCTGGCTCGCGGAGCGGTCCGTGATGTGGCACGAGCCACAGGAAAATCGTATGAAATTGGTGACAGGATTGCCAAGCTCATACCCATGGGTTCTCAAGGTTTTCCAATGACCATAAAAAGAGCTCTGGAAATAGAACCTGGGCTGAAAGAGCTGTACGACCGAGACTTAGAGGCCCGTCAAATTATTGATATCGCAAAAAAACTTGAAGGCACTGTCCGTCATGTTTCTGTTCACGCTGCTGGTGTTGTAATTTCTCCAAAGCCTTTAATTGAATATGTACCCCTTCAGTTTGACCCCAAGGGAGAGGACAACCTAATCACTCAATATGATATGTACACTGTTGGTGAAGATGGTGTTGGTCTTACAAAGCTTGATTTTTTGGGTATTAGAAACTTGGCCATCTTAGAGAATGCTGTTTCCTTGGTTCAAAGGCATCGAAACATAGAAATAGATATTGAAAAAATTCCTTTTGATGACAAGACGACCTTTGCAATGCTTGCCAAAGGCGAAACTGAAGGACTTTTCCAATTAAACGGATCGGGTATGACTAAGTACCTAATGGAACTAAAGCCGACCACCATTCACGATATCAACGCCATGGTCGCACTATATCGACCAGGTCCAATAAATAACATCCCCGAATATATCGCCCGCAAACAAGGCAGAAGTAAGATTAAATATTTCCACCCGAAAGCAGAAAAATTCCTTGACAGGACATTCGGAATTTTAGTTTATCAGGAAGATTTGTTGTTTACCGCCATGGAACTGGCTGGATACAATTGGGAATCAGTAGATAAATTCAGAAAAGCCGTTGGTAAAAAAATCCCAGCTGAAATGGCAAAGCAACATGAAATTTTCGTTCAAGGTTGCCAAACCCACAGCGGAATGACAAAAGTAGAAGCAGAACAGATTTGGAATTTATTTGAACCATTTCAGGGATATGGTTTCGGAAAAGCCCATGCTGCCTGTTATGGTCGTGTCGCCTATCAAACTGCCTATATGAAGGCTAATTTCCCAGCAGAATATATGTGCGCTGTTCTCACAGCAGAAGCAGGAGATACAGAAAAAATATCCGAAATTATTTCCGAAAGCCAACGAATGGGAATTGCTGTTTTACCGCCAAACATAAATAGCTCTTTTAAAGATTTCACAGTCATTAAGAGCGAGAAAGATCAAATCCGTTTTGGTCTTTTAACTATCAAGAACTTAGGCGAAAATATTGCTGATGCAATTATCGCCGAACGAGAAGCTGGTGGCCCATACAAAGACATTGAAGACTTTGTGGTTAGAGTTCACAACAAAGACCTAAATAAAAAATCAGTAGAATCTCTCATTCGCTGTGGAGCACTTGATGAATTCGGTGACAGAAATGTTTTATTGGTAAATACTGAAAATCTTCTTTTGTATGCAAAAGAAAAACAAAATCAATCTTCCAGAGGACAAGATAGTTTGTTTGGTAATATTGAAAAGGCAGATCTCCCCTCTCTTCGTCTTGCTTCAGCTGAACCAGCCAAGTCGTGGGAAAAGTTGATTTGGGAGAAGGAACTTTTGGGATTATTTGTCTCTGATCACCCCCTAAACATATATAGAAACGAATTAAAACAAGAAAGTGTTGTTCCAATAAAAAATCTTGTGGTCGGCATGTCTGGTACGATTAAAATAGGCGGAATGATTACTCGCGTTCAAAAAATAGTAACAAAGACCGGCCGGCCGATGATTTTCTCAATAATTGAAGATCTTGGTTCCAAAATCGAAGTTGTAGTTTTTCCAAATGTCCTTGAAGCTAACCCTGAGGTTTGGAAAGAAAACTCAATTGTTATAGCTCGCGGAAAAATAAACGACCGCGACGGCTCTCTCAAATTTCTCTGCGATGATGCAAGAGCTCTTGCATCATCGGCGTAAAGACCTGTGCAAAAGAGCTTTTATTTAAGCTCTGATTTTGTTATTGTATTTAAATCATGAGTAATTCCCCCTTAGAACATATTCGCCACTCACTTGCCCACCTTTTAGGTGCTGCGGTTTTAGAATTGTATCCCAGTTCAAAATTAGCCATAGGTCCCGCCATTGATGATGGTTTTTATTACGATATTGATGTTCAGGGAGTAATTTCTGATAATGATTTGCCAAAAATAGAAAAGAAGATGCAAGAAATCCTTAAGACATGGAAAACCTTTGAAGGACGCGAGGTTTCCGCCACTGAAGCAAAAGAAATTTTTCCTGATAATCCCTATAAACAAGAAATCATCAACGAGCTTTCTGAAAAAGGAGAAAAAATTACTTTATACACATCGGGCAATTTTACAGACCTCTGCCGTGGCGGTCATGTTGAAAACGCCAAGGACATAAAACCCAATGCATTCAAACTATCCCGTGTTGCTGGTGCCTACTGGCGTGGTGATGAAAAAAATCCTCAGCTAACCCGCATCTACGGCCTAGCCTTCGCAACAAAAGATGAACTTCAAAAACACTTGGCAATGCTTGAGGAAGCCAAGAAGCGCGACCACAGAATACTTGCTCAGCAACTAGATCTTTTTTCTCAACACAGCATTGCTCCTGGTGCTATATTTTGGCATCCAAAAGGAATGATTCTATGGAAAGAATTAGAAAAATTCATTCGAAATAAAAATGATGAGTATGGTTATGGTGAAGTTTCAACACCAATCATGGTAAAAAAAGAACTTTACGAAACATCAGGTCACTGGGACCACTATCGTGAGGATGGATTTTGGTTTGATGTTAGCAAAGAAACATATGTCCTTAAACCAATGAATTGTCCTGAAGCGACACTTATATACTCAAACACATTACGATCATACCGAGACTTACCCATACGATTATCTGAGCCAACTGGCAAACTTCACAGAAATGAACTTAAGGGTGTTTTGGGTGGATTATTCCGTGTCCGCCAATTCACTCAAGATGACGCCCATGTTTTTTGCAGACCAGATCAAATTGATGAAGAGGTTTCATCACTGCTTAAATATACTAAAGAAGTTTACGAAACATTCGGTCTACCAATAAGCTTCCGTTTCGCAACCAAGCCCGATAAGGCTATGGGTGATTCTGCTCTCTGGCAAAAAGCTGAGGAGTCGTTGGAAAGTGTTTTAAATAAGTTAAATATTAAATACGAAATAAAACCAAAAGATGGTGCCTTTTACGGACCCAAAATAGATATTCACGCCAAAGACAGTATTGGTCGCGAACACCAAGTTGCGACAATTCAGTTAGATTTTCAAATGCCCGAAAGATTTAAGCTTGAATATCACGACACTGAAGATGGTGTCCAACGCCCAGTCATGATTCATAGAGCTATTTTTGGTTCCTTCGAACGTTTCCTTGGTGTTCTTATTGAGCACTATGCCGGAGCATTCCCTATTTGGCTCTCACCTGTTCAGGTTTCAATTTTGCCGATATCAGAAAAACAAAATGAATGGGCTGACAAAGTCTATGCCGAATTAAAATCTGAAGGAATCAGAGTAGAGATAAATAAAAACAACGAAACCTTGGGGAAAAAAATCAGAGCAGCTGAAATGCAAAAAATTCCCTACTTGTTAGTAATCGGTGACAAAGAAATTGAAGCCGAATCTGTGGCTGTCAGAAAAAGAAGCGATGGTGATCTGGGTCCAATGAAGATTGATAAATTCCTAGAAAAAATAAAAGATGAAATAATTTCTAAATCATAAATTAAAAAAGACCCCTTAGGGGGTCTTTTGCTAAACACTTCTTCCTGAGTTTGCGGCAAACAAGGAGGCCAGGAAAACAAGGACTAGTGCTATCCAGCCATTCCTTGTCGGCAATTCCCCCATTCTATACCACATAAAAAACAAGGTTGAAATCGTTGTAATAATCTGACTGATAATAACCGAGGTGTACATAACCCCAAAATTGAAAAAAGAAAGCCTAACCGACCATGCGACCAAAATGGTTCCGACAAGGAAGCCTGGGGTGCCAATCAACCAGGACGCAGCAGCAAATCCCGTTAATGATGTGAAATCTCCAAACAAGGGAACGTGGTAAACTCCCGATTTTATTTTTGGATAAATAAGGGTGTAGTTAATAAAATTGAAAATAAGCTGAGCGCCAATCAAAGTGGCAAATATGGGAAGTAATTTTAAAAGTTCTTTCAATCAATCTCCTAATCTTACTAGTGAGAGATTTAAGTCAACGTACATTATTTGGCCCATAAGGTCAACCAATAATAATTTAGCTATCAAAAAAGCCCTTACGGGCTTTTGGGTGGTACTTTGCCACCCCTCAAACTTCTATACAACAACCCCAACAACACTACGGCGACAGAGCCGCCAAATAGTTCAACCCTGTGGGCGTTCCAAAGATAGAATAACAAATCCCAAGAACTGATGGTGATTATTACATGGATTGAGTTTCCTATGATAAGAGAAATCAAACCATTTTTCCATCTAGTTGTGGCGCAAAAAATTACACCAACCACTCTACCACCGGCCACAAAGGGCTCAAATCCCAAAAACAACATGCCGAGGTGTCCCCACGCTTTAACTATTTTAAAAAGATGCTGGTTTGGGTTAACAGCCCACTCGAATGTGTTCTCAAAGTGTTCAGCAACTCTATCCACATACCCCCGAGTCTTTAATTCTTGGGCCACCTCTTTGGTGAAATTGATGGTCTCTTTAATCTTTTTTCTTCTTGGGAGAAACGATACGAAAAACCATCTCCAAAAACTATACCACCCCACTAACTCAAGATTGGCGAGGGGTGCCAAGATAAAAAACTTGTTCCAAAACGACAAAGAGTACGAATTGAGAAATGGGGCCACTATCCAGTCAACATTGCAAACAAACAACAACATGGCGCCAAAAAATGGCCAAATATTACCCCAAAGACGCTTCTTTTCTTCTGCCCACTCAGGTTCCTCTGTCAAAGACCACATCCTTTCCAATCAAAGGAAGATGTTGTATACTATACCACGAAAATGCCAATAAATCAAAGACAAAAAATGATAGTAATTTTAGGCCCCACTGCCTCTGGGAAATCCGGTCTTGGGATTATTTTGGCAAGAAGATTTGGTGGTGAAATAATCTCAGCTGATTCCAGACAAGTTTATAGGAGGATGGACATTGGAACCGGTAAGGTTACTCGAAAAGAACAACGAGTGGCCAAGCATCACCTCCTTGATGTGGCTAATCCAAAAAAAATATTCACGGTTTCAGATTTTAAAAAATTGGGAGAAAAATCAATTCAAGATATTCTTAAAAAACAAAAAACGCCTTTCATTGTGGGCGGTACTGGGTTTTATATTGATGCCTTGGTTAAAGACTCCTCTCTTCCAGAAGTTCCTCCTAACAAAAAACTCCGCTCAAGTTTAGAAAAAATATCAGCAGAAAACTTATACAAAGAATTGAAAAAAGTAGATCCCAAAAGAGCCAAGACAATAGACAAATACAACAAACGACGCCTTATCAGGGCCCTAGAAATAATAAGAGCAACAGGAAAACCGGTTCCAGCAATCAAAGAATCATCTAAGTATACTGTGCTCTACGTTGGTATCAATCCACCAAAAGAAATTTTAGAGAAAAAAATCACCTTACGCCTTAAAAGCAGAATAAAACAGGGAATGATAAAAGAGGTCAAAGATTTATTAAACTCAGGAGTGACAAAAAAACGTCTCCATGACTTTGGGTTGGAATATCGTTGGGTTGGAAATTATCTTAATAACAAAATAACCCGTCAAGAAATGGAAGTAGGGCTATTAAGAGATATTATTAAATATTCAAAACGCCAGATGACCTGGTTTAAAAAAAACAAAGAGATTCACTGGATAAAAAACGAAAGGGAAGCTGAAAAATTAGTTAGGAAATTTATTCGCCCTCTTCCTTAATGCTTGAGTCACTTGGTCCAAGGATTTCCTCCTCTGTTGGAGTTGTTCGCTCAGAAAACTGACCAGGTTTTGGTATTCCCTGGTTTGCTCTTATTTGCTGACGGCGCTCTTCCGCTAAATCCGACTCCAACCTATCCCTTTCCCAAGATTTATTAGGCCTTTCAAAACTACCTACTAATTTTGCAAATATTTTTTTAATCATGCTGATTTGTATTAATTTATTTTAATTTTTTATTTAATATTTCTTCGACCACTTGGGGGTTGGCCTTGCCCTTTGATTCCCTCATAACCATGCCTATTAGGAATTTAAAGGATGCCTCTTTCCCCTTTTTGTAATCTTCTACTGCTTGGCTATTATTTGCAATCACCTTGTCCACCACTGTTCCTATCTCACCTTCATCAGAAACCTGTCCTAAATTTTTTTCTTTTATTACCTGCTCGGGATGCAAACCAGTTTCCGCCATTTCTTTAAGTACCGCTTTTGCGCCAGTTGAAGAAAGTTCTTTGTGAAATATCAAAACCATCAATTCCGCAAATGCTTCGGGTGAAATCTTGAAGCCTTCCATGTCATCAATTTCTAACCCTTTCACATTCATTAGTGATGGAAATTCGGTAATAATATAATTGGCCGAAAGTTCATGGAGACGACCTCCCAAATGTGGCTCACTGGGATAATCACCCTCCAAGCCCTTTTTAATGTGAAAATCTTTTGCGCAGGAATCGAGCTCTGACGCCACATGTTCATAATAGTCTCCGAGATGTCGAGCTACTGTAAATATCTCAATCTGAGCTTCTGTGAGGCCATATTGAGCGAATCTAACACGTCTTTGCGATGGTAACTCCAACAACCCATCCCTAATCTCTTGTATTTGAGCTGGGGTGAATTTGAGAGGTGGCAAATCCGGTTCCGGAAAATATCTGTAATCATGAGCCTCTTCTTTTGAGCGCTGACTGACAGTTGCCTTTTTTGAATCATCCCAACCTCTAGTTTCTTGGGCTACCTTTTCCCCTGCCTCAAGAACCTCAGTTTGTCTTTTAATTTCATAGTCCACCCCATCGGAAGCAGCTTTTATTGAGTTAAGATTTTTTATCTCTACCTTTGTTCCCCATTTGCCATCATCACCTGTTAAAGAAATATTAACTTCCACCCTCATTAAACCCTTTTCCATATCAGCATCCGACACACCAAGATATCTAAAAATCAACTGAAGTTCTTCTGCAAATTTTTTAACCTCTAATCCTGTCTCAAAATCTGGCTCGGTCACAAGTTCCATTAATGGCATTCCTGCTCGATTATAATCCACCAACGAGTAATCTTTTCCTGGTAGGTGTTGGAGTCGTCCAGCATCTTCTTCAAGATGAATTCTGGTTATTCTTATTTTTTTTCCATCAATATCCAAATACCCTCCTTCGCAAAGAGGTTTCTGGTATTGGGTTATCTGATACCCTTTGGGCAAATCTGGATAAAAATAGTTCTTCCTTTCAAAAAAAGTATCTTCGGCTATTTTACAGTTTAAGGCCAAGCCGGCCATGATTACCTTTTTGACCGCTTCATAATTGATGACCGGTAGAGTTCCGGGGTGGCCCATACATATCGGACAAACATTAATATTGGGATGTTTTTCATCCGGATCATTAAGAGAGTCACAGAACATTTTAGTCTTTGTTTTCAGCTCTGCGTGAATTTCTAATCCGATTACGGGCTTATACATAAGACTAAATTTATCATGATTTTAGCAATAAAAAAAGCCCTCTTTGGGGCTTTAAATTAAGAAGGCTGGATTGAAAAGCGTCTGCGCTCTAATTCTGTTTCAAGCTGTTCATCAGTAAGTTCGCTCAGCAATTCTTCACCATTTTTTTCATAGGGCTGTAATTTCATGCCCGTTACCTCAATAATTCCTTTTACGGTTTCCTCCTTTGCGCCATGGAACATTGTCTTGTGGCGATCTTTTAAGAGGAGATAAACCTGCTCATAAATCTTTCTAATTTCCCATTCAGTGTGTCGTGAGGTTCTAATCATTACAACGTGACGAATACTCCGCAGATTAAGAGAAATGGCAATCTCATTAGCCTGTCCATTGGGCGCAAAACGTCTCAAGGCAGATGTAATCATTTTTTTCTGACTGAAACTCTTCATGTCCTTGAGACCAATCATATCAACGGCCTTATGGTACCACTCCTCATCATGTCTTTGTTTCTCTTCACACAAGTCCCTAATCGGCTCCAGAATCGGATCAAAAACCATGTCTATTTCGTCGAGTCTAATATAGCGCCCTGAATTTTGTGAATAAGCAGCACCAGGCCTGTGTCTTACCTGTTCGTGAGTAAAAATCCTACTACAGTTAGCGACTATGAAATTAAAATTAACATGTTCAAATACAGAACCGTGTCCGACATCAAAACAATTTCGGAGATTATCTTCAATATCCCTAACCTTAGAAATGTTTTGATTGTGACCAACAGTCAAACTCTTATAACACAGCTTAGCAAACATGCTACAGATTATTTCAGCATCAGTTAACCCTTCGCGCCTAGCCTGCTCAATAGATTTAAGAAATTCTTCATTGCCACTATCCCTAAGGTATCGCTGAACCTCAGAATCATTCATGACCTGATGACCAACCCAGTAAACCTGTGGTTCGACAAACTTACCCATCTCTTGTTTCCCTTGTTAACGTTCTAATAGTTTAGAAATAGTAGCAAAAATTTTTAAATAAAAAAAGAGGCGCGAGCCTCTACGTACTTAACCCCAAAATTGGAGCGAGAATTTCTTTGGTTTTTACAAAAATATCTTCCGGCTGACCGGAACCGTCAATAACATAACAATTAGGATATACCTTTGCGAATGCTAGGTAATTTTCACGAACTCTCATCTGAAAATCAAGATCTTTTTCAAAGGCATCCCGCACTTTTCCTTCTTTCAGCATGCGTTCTCTGGCTACTTCAGCCGGAACATCATAAATAAAGATGGCATCTGGCCAAATGAAAGGAACGTCAGCCCCCAAAAAAGCCTGTTCCTGAATTCCCATAAGTGGTTTAAATTCTACTGGAGAAGAAACACCGAAACAAATAGATGCGACGCCTCTATCCGAAACAACGTTGAACTCTTTGGCCAGATTTGAAATAACCTTCGTTCGATAATGCCAAATACGATTTCGGAAATACATACTCTGTATTTCAAAAGGATGAAGATTAGCTATATTAACTGTTGGATGTTTGCCCTGAAGGAGGTCATAAATTTCTTTACCTGAAGGATGGTCAACATCCGGCTCTTTGGTGAAAAAAGTTTTCTGATATTGTTCCTTATGAAAGGCGCTAATAAAATTCTTTACTCTTATAAAATTTCGGCTCTTGCCTGATGCATCAATACCTTCAAAATGAATCAATCTTCCGGCGTAGGGATTGGGAGTCACATCTACCTCATTTTTTAAAAGTTCTATTGGTGTGGTTCATTTTAACTCTTAAATTTTAGCCTGGCAATAACCCGCAAAGCGGAGCGATAACCGAACGAAGTCGAGCAATGGCCTTTATGGCCATGGTCGCATGACCAATGTGGATAACAAAAAACCGCCTCAAGAGGCGGTTTTTTGTTGGTTAGTATTATTTAACGTCTATTCCCATTGAGCGGGCGGTGCCTTCTATAATTTTCATTGCAGCTTCTATGTCATTAGCATTCAAGTCTAGCATTTTTTGTTCGGCAATTTCCTTAACCTGAGCTTTGGATACTTTTCCAACCTTAGTCTTATTAGGAACACCTGAACCTTTTTCTAAACCAGCAGCAACTCTTAATAGATATGCCGCAGGAGGAGTTTTGAGTTTAAATTCAAAAGTTCTGTCTTCAAAAATAGTAATCTCAACAGGAGTAACTTGGCCCGGCTTATCCTTAGTGGCTTCGTTAAACTGCATCACAAACTGCTGGAGATTTATTCCATGAGGACCCAAGGCTGTTCCGACCGGAGGAGCTGGAGTTGCTTTTGCGCCTTCGACCTGTAACTTTACAATTGTCTTAATTTTTTTAGCCATAATATAGTATTAAATAATTAAAGTTTCTTAATTTGCAAAAAATCTAATTCTACAGGGGTTTCTCTTCCAAAGATGGTGACCAAAACCTTAACTCTTCCCTTTTCAGGATCAACCTCTGAAACCTTACCATCAAAGTCCTTGAAAGGTCCGTCTGTTATTTTTACTCTATCTTCTACTGCTATGTCAATCTTATACTTAGGCTCCTGAACACCCATTCTCTTCATTAAAATTTCTATTTCAGCAGCCGCCAAAGGTGTTGGAATTGTTCCTGCACCTATAAACCCAGTAACATTGGGTGTGTTTCTAACTACATACCAAGAAGCGTCATCGACAATCATTTCTACAAGAACGTAACCAGCATATAACTTTTCTTCAATCGTTTCTCTCTTTCCGCCTCTAATTCTAATCTTTCTTTCTTTTGGCACCAAAACACTGAAAATTTTGTTTTCAAAACCAAGAGATTCAACTCTTTGTTTCAAATTACGTGCGACATTATCTTCATAACCAGAATAGGTATGAATAGCATACCAGTGTCTTTCTTCTGTTGTGGCTTGTTTTGGCATATTTTATTTAAGTAAAAACTTATCAATTATGGTTTTGTATCCAAAGTCTAATAATCCTAAAAATACGGCCACAAATAAGCTAATTCCGATAACAACCAGCGTATACAAAACCGTCTGGCTCCTTGTTGGCCAGCTTACTTTTGCCAGTTCGACTCTTACTTCTTTCAAAAAAGTGATGATTTTATCCATGTAGTTAGTGTTTAATTGGATTTAAAAACCGCCCGAGGGCAGTACTGATAGGGATATATTAGCAAAACAAAGCCTAATTGTCAACGACCTTCTTTTCAACATCTGTTGCCAATAAATACCCTGACCTAAAGTGATATTTTAAGTTTTCAAGAAATTTCATTCCATCATAAAGATGCAGTTTTCCTGGGCGGGCATACTTATAGTCAAAAATACCCTCCCACTGAATACCCTTAATAATTGCGTGCTCGTGGTCACCATCTATCTCAACGACACCACTTTCTTCTATCAATTTAAATGTCGCAATCTTTTTTTGATTGGCATCATGGTCTAATTCAAACAATTCCACAAAATAAAGTAGCATCATACTAAAATTCCTGTCGCAACCAATTTCTCTGCTCTCTTTTTTATTCCCTCTGCAATTGTTCTAATTTCCGGCTTAGCATCCTGACTAACAATGACATCTATATTCATTAAAAGATTTTGAATAGATTGTTTAATTTCGTCCGACAACACAACTATTCCCTCACCAATTGCTGTTCCTAAAATAACTGAGCCACTGTCCCAACTGACCCACATCGGATAGTCATGATCAATCAACCAGATTTTCTTTGCGTTTTTATCAATTAAAAAATTATGCCAACTTCTGTCTTTTGCTTCTATAAGATAATCAAACACAGCCGCCTTGATTATCTCTGAATGATCGACCATGTCGGACAAATTCTCTCCTCTGAAATTTGCAGCAACCTTGGCATCATTCACAAACCGCTGAAGAGTTCCTTTTTTGTCTTTTAATGTCCTCTCAACTACCGTGGGCACGAGATTAAACCCTAAGACGCCATCAACTTTTGCAGCTAAAATCTCCAGATCATTCCTAAGAAGTTTCCTGTCTGGCACAAAAGGATCTGTTTCGGGTTCATTCGAACTTGATCTAAAAAGAGCCTCGCCATCATCTTTAATTTTGACCACCTCATAGTCACCGTATCCTCCGCGCTTTGAGGTTCATGAGACTTTGGGGGAATTTCTAATTGATGACCTTCAGACATTTTAAATATCCAAGTTTTCAACTGACTTGGCGTGAGTTTGAATGAATTTTTTGCGAGGCATAACTTCTGAACCCATGAGGACATCGAACACCCTATCCGCTTCTTGAGCATCTTTAACCATCACCTGAAGCAAGATACGATTTTCGGGATCAAGGGTGGTTTCCCATAATTGTTCCGGATTCATTTCTCCCAAACCTTTGTAGCGCTGAATGGAAACTCCGGCTATTTTTTCAGTAGTCTCAACTAATATTTCCTCACCGTTTTCTGCTTCTTCACCACCTTCAACGGGTGTGACTTCCCAATCTCCATTTTTTTCTTTCTTAGGTTTAGTTTTATTCTTTTCTATTTGTCCCTCAACCATAGTCTTTCTTAATCCCTCAAGAATTTTTTCCTTTTCTTGTTCATTGTATGCATATTCTATTTTGCTACCCTTTTGAATTCTGTATAAGGGTGGCTGAGCAATATACAAATGTCCTTTATCTATTATCTGAGGGAAATATCTGTAAAACATTGTTAAAAGCAAGGTTCTAATGTGCGAACCATCGGTATCAGCATCGGTCATGATAATTATTTTATGATATCGAAGTTTATCCAAATCAAATTCTTCCGCAATTGCGGTACCTAGGGCTATAATTAATGCTCTTATCTCCTGTGAGGTAAGCATTTTATCAAGTCGAGCTTTTTCTACGTTCAAAATCTTTCCCTTTAGAGGTAAAATTGCTTGAGTTCTTCTGTTGCGTCCCATTTTAGATGAACCGCCGGCTGAATCTCCCTCAACAATAAACAACTCCGATTCAGATGGGTCACGACTTGAACAATCAGCTAGTTTGCCTGGAAGAGTTAAGCCTTCCATCGCACCTTTCCTGAGTACTGTTTCTCTGGCAGCTTTAGCGGCAAGACGAGCTTTTGAGGCCAAGAGTACTTTTTCTAAAATTTGTCTGGCATCTAAAGGATTTCTTTCTAACCAATCCGCCAATTCTGTATTAACGACATTCTCAACAGCGGTCCTAGCATCAGGAGTTCCAAGTTTGGCTTTTGTCTGTCCTTCAAACTGTGGATCTTTCAACTTAACTGAAATAATTGAAGTTAAACCTTCTCTAACATCATCTCCTGAAAGATTATCGTCCTTTTCTTTAATAAAACCATTTTTGCGTGCGTAATCATTTAAAGTTCTGGTAATAGCTGATTTAAAACCAGTTAAGTGCATACCACCTTCTGTGGTGTGAACGTTGTTTGCAAAACTTAACTCCTTGCCCGATATTTCGTCCACATATTGCATAGCAACTTCAACAAAAATGTCGTCCTGTTCTTTGGCAACATAAAATACTGTTTTGTGTTTTGCTTCCTCATTGCGATTCAAATATTCTACATATGAAACAATTCCGCCCTCAAAGTAAAAAGTATAGTCGCGAGCGAGTTCTAATCTTTCATCCTTAACAATAACTTTAATACCTTTTGTCAGATATGCCTGCTGACGAAGATGGTTTAGGATTGTTGTAATATCAAAACTGGTGGTCTCTTGAAAAATTGTCGGATCTGGCTGAAATGTAATTATCGTTCCGGTTTTTTGAGTTTTACCAACTTTCTTAACGGGTCCGGTTGGTTTGCCCATTTTATACTCTTGAGCAAAAACATCCGGCTTACGATTAACTTCTGCTCTCATCCAAGTTGAAAGAGCGTTTACCACAGACAAACCGACACCGTGGAGACCACCCGAAACCTTGTAAGCACCGCTATCAAACTTACCTCCGGCATGCAAGGTGGTAGCTGCTAATTCAAGGGCTGATTTTTTTAACTTAGGATGTAAATCTGTTGGAATACCTCGGCCATCATCAGAAACACGAACTTTGTTGTCTGGCATCAACACCACCTCAATAACATGAGCGTGGCCGGCCATGGCTTCGTCCAGAGAATTATCAAAAACCTCCCATATCAAATGGTGCAGTCCATCAATTCCGGTAGAACCAATGTACATTCCCGGCCTTTTTCGAACAGGCTCAAGACCTTCCAAAACTTGGATATCTTTGGCTGTATACGATTGTTTTACCTGCTCATCTTTGGGCATATTTCAAACGAGTATCCCGCTTTCGCGGGGCTATTAATTACTCTTTAATTTTAACATTTCTATGAGTCAAAGGCAAGGCAAAAAATCACCTTAATTCTGCTCCGAATTGCTCCGCTGTTTGATTGTAGATTTTAGTCTGAATTGGGTCTATTTCTTCAGTGGTTAAAGTTCTTTCATTAGAACGATAAACGATGCGGTAAGTGTAGCTAATCTTATCTACCCCAAATTTTTCAGCATTTTCATATTTATCCAACAACTCAACCTGCTCCACCAAGTCTCCCCCCAAATCTCTTATCAAATCAAAATAATTATTAGGAATGAAGTCTTTGGAAACAATAAATGAAATATCGCGAGTAATCTGCGGATATTTAGAAACTTCTTTAAATTTATTTCCAAGTTTTAGTTGCTTCTTTACTCTCTCGTCTTCAGACCACAACAATCTGATATCGGGCAATTCCATGCTAATAATCGCTAATCGCTCAAGCCCAAAACCAAATGCCCAACCATTCCATTTTGATGAATCAACACCATGATTTTCAAGCACACTCCCCTTCACCACACCCGAACCAAGAACCTCAACCCACTGACCATCACCCTTGTCTATTTCCATCTCAAGTGACGGATGCGTATAAGGAAAAGTATCGGGATTAAAACGATATTTAACGTCGGGTCCAAAAACAGCTTTTGCTATTTCTGAAAGGACTTTTTCAAGTTCCGGAATTCCAATTAATTCCTTATCTTTAGGTATGAGAAACCAACCATCCATCTGGTGGAACACGTTCATGTGATTGCGATCTATCTCGTCTTTGCGATAAACTTTTCCGTATGAAAAAGAACCGACTGGTTCATTTTTGGCCATTCGTTTTTTAACATCTTCTCGAGCGAGATAATAATTCCACATTACAGTCGTATGGGTTCGTAAAATATTATTATCATCCACATAATAAGTGTCTGACTTTGAACGTGCGGGATGATCCTTTGGAAAATCGAAAAGATCAAAACTTACATCTGCGGGAACAATTTCTGGCACCTCAATCACATCAAAATTTTTATAGTCTGGTATGGCTAAAATTCTCTGAACCATTTCCCAAATAGGACTACTGGTGGTGCGCGATAAATCAGGCATGGCCAAAAAACGCTTCATGCGTTCACTCTCGACATCATGACGATTTTCTAAATGTTGTCTGAGATTTATTTCTTCTTCTGATTTTATTTTAATATCTGACATATCTAATAATAAAAATTACTACACAAATAACCAAGGAGGTGGCAAAACCAATTTTAAACGACTTATAAAAATCTGGCCAATCTATTCTAATCTTAAACTTGTTTAGTATTAATGTACTTAACCCCCAAAGAGCTATGAAAAGTGAAGAAAAGAATAAATACTTAATTTGATTAGCTACTTTATAAGGATCCAAATTAAAAGAAATGACCAAAAGTCCCGCAATGGATAGTCCTGTCACAAAAAAAATAACCAGAATATACCATTTCATGGCGGGGCCGACGGGACTCGAACCCGCGATCTTCTCCGTGACAGGGAGACGCTTTTCCAACTAAGCTACGGCCCCAAATTTAAAATCTTAAAAGCTTTTTGAAAGGTATTGTATTTCCTTTCTAAATACATTTCTGCCGATACATTATCATACATAAATCGAGAAAGTGCAAGCCCATCATTGTGTGAAAAAACCAACTCACAGCTACCTTTTTTATTGTATAAATACCCACCTTTGCAAATCTTATTCTTCTGCAAGGCCTCATGTAGACTCTCTAGAAAATCCCCGCTTCCTGAAGTAAATCTTGTTTGAAAAACCCATCTTAATTTTCCTCTATCTTTTGCCCAGTTTTTTCTTAAATATACACACCCATCACCATCAAAATAACCTCTTACAAAATCACTTAAATAATTTGCGGGAATCTTAGGAAACTTAATGGTTAAGCTTTTGTTTGGTGTTAAACCCAATGAAACCAAATCTCTGTACAAGGCTACGCTCCCTATTTGGATTCTGTAGGCATTTTTGTGATTAATAGATCTAACCCGACTGCTTATTTTGTGATTTGAATTCAGTAAATTTCTAGTTTTATAAATTAATTCCCTATCACAACTGGTAAATTCAATATATCGTCCACCATTAGAGTGTGGGCTCATATTCCCATCCGCCGCAAAAAATCCTAAAACATATGCCATTTCCGGCGACCATTTTTTGAAAAAATTCTCGTTTTTAGTTTTATGAATTGGCACAGATTTCTACTTAATTTTATCAAATTTTTAGGTGTTAAAAAAGCCCCTCTATGAGGGGCTTTACCTTTCAAATGATTCTCTTTTTGATGCCTCGCTCAAGCGTACTAGATAATTTTCGGGCAAATTACTTATCTTATCGTGAGCGTTCCAAAGATTAGACTCTCCGGCATAGCTCACAGCTGACTGAAGATGACCTTTCATTCTTCTAACAATGTCAACCACACTGCCGATATAATCAACCTTTATCGCCTGTCCTTCTGCTGGGGTGTTGAATCTTTCTTCCAAACTATCTTGAACATCCGGTCCATCGAAAACAGCTTCCGGCGAGGTCATGCCCCGGTATATCTTTACCTTCTTTTTTGAAGCCGGATCTTCAATGAGTTCCCCAGGCGCCTCGTCGGTTCCAGAAAACATGCTTCCAAGCATAACCGTCGATGCTCCGCAGAATATTGCCAAGGCAATATCTTTGTCATTCTTTATGCCTCCATCTGCAATAATTGGTATCTCTCGACCAACTTCCAAGAATGCCTCACGAATGGCCTGTAGTTGTGGTACACCGGCTCCTGTTTCTAATCTGGTCCTGCAACCACGCCCCGGCCCGACACCGACTTTAATAGCATCAACTCCCAAACAGGAAAGGAACTCTGCGCCCTCCCTGGTCGCGACATTGCCACAGACCAAATCGATGTCTTTGAATTTGGCTCGAAAATTCTTTACAGCTTTACCAATGACATTAGAGTCAGCATGAGCAATATCCATGAGAATACAATCTGTTCCGGCAGTAATAAGAGCTTCAGCTCTTTCCATGTAGTCGCCTCGAGCACCGATAGCAGCGCCGACCATTAGCCGGCCTTTTTTGTCTTTGGTCGAATATGGCTTTTGCTTGGCCATACTTAAATCCTTCAAAGTGATGAGGCCACATATATTTCTTCCTTGTCTTGAAACTAAGGGCAACTTCTCTACTCTTTTCTCGAGCATTAATCTCTCGGCCTCTTCCATGGAAATGTCCGGCTGTGCTGTGACCACATTCGACAAACGAGTCATATATTTTTCTATCAGTGCAGAATCATCATCTCCTGCTGCCAAAATATCTCGATTAGTAAGTATACCAACAAGGACTCTGGATCCAAGAATACTTTCAATCAAGAGTCCACTCACGCCATGGACTCTCATGGCGTGTTTTGCTTGAGCGATAGTGTGTCGACGAGATAGTACGGACGGTTTCTCAATGATATATGAGTGCTGACGCTTTATGAATTGAGCCCGGTTTGCCTGTTCCTGAATGGAGCAATTACGATCAATGAAACCAAAGCATCCTTCTAATGCTAAAGTCTTCATCATCTTTTCTCTGGTAACCGTATCCATGTTAGCTCCAATAATTGGAACTTTGATAGTAATATTTCTTGTCAGTGGCATCGCCAAACCGACCACTCTGCGAGTATCAATCGAACTATGCTGGGGCCTAAACATAAAATCATCAAAAGTTGCCCCATTAAACATACTCTCAAGAACTCGAGACTTCTTTTTTTCTTTCATGAAAGCTCTCCAATATAAAAGAACACTTGGTAGTTATAACAAGAAACCCCGCCCTTGAAAAGAATTTCAAGGGCGGGGAAAACAAAAAAGAGCGTTCGCTCTTTAATTATTCGTCTAGGTCAGGGTGCCAGTAAATTTTTTCTATTCGCCTTGAGTCGTTATAAGTACAATGATGCTTTGTCGGAAAACCAGAATTGTTTGAACTATTACTAATGGCTTCATCATTGCCAATATAAAACCCTGAGTGTCTGTGCAACAACCCATCATATTGACCAACCTTAGATTCCCACAAAAGAACAGCTCCTGGTCTTAATTCATTTGTTTCAAACCAGCCACTATCTAACAAATCTTTTTCAACTCCTCCGACCGTTGCGTGTGGTCTTTTTATCATTTCCAAGGCAAGTAATATCCACGACACAAACACGGCACAAGAATTTTTTCCATCTTCCAAAATATCAATCTCTTCTCCTTGCTCATTCTTAGCGTACAAATTTTTAAACAAATAATTATCTCCACCTTTTATGGAATTAGTTACTATAGCCAATAGAGATTTCTTTTTTAAAAATTTTAATGCCATATTGTTCCTTTATTTAAAGGATCGTACTCAAAAATTACTAAAATTAACCTTATTAGTCAAACAATCCATCTCTTCGGTAGGTTTTGAATTTAGATATTGTTTAGAAATTAGGATTTGCTCAGATAAGGTTCACGGTGCTTTAGCCCGGGAATCTCTGTAGAAATTAGAAATTCCTCGTTAAACAAAACCACCAATTGGTGGTTTTGTTTAACGAGGCGCTATTTCTCTCCACTGAGGAATCCTTAAATTTCCATCTCTTATTCTTACTGACTCTTAAATCGAGGGTTGAGAGCTTTGATAATCTCCTTATGGTCCTGTTTTTCAACAAGTGCCCAGGCCCGGGCGTAATCCTTGTCATCTTTCACTCTTTCTATTTCTGTCTCCAACCTTTTTTGATTAAAAAACTTTAAAAAAATGTGTTTGTGAATAGCATGAATCGGCACATGAATACGGACATTAAGACTTTCTCTCTTATGCTTGCCTATGAGTTTATTCCACCTCTTTTCTATAATTTGCCAATTCTCATTCTCGGAAATAATTCTATGGATTAATTCGTGAACTAACGTGTCTAGCATAAAATCTATATCGTCCAGAATCGTCATCGTCAAAGGCGAGGAAAAGCAAACAACGCCACTTGTTATATATATGTATATGTGTGATTCTTGCCATTTTAACCCGGTTACACATGAGAGTTCTTTTAATATTTTCTTTTCTACCTTTCGCCATTTCAATTCCAATTTTCTAGTATTTTTAAAAAAAACTTCATCTTTAGGCGCCACAAAATTCTTGGCTCGGGCCAAACGCTTCTGATATATATTAGAATAATGAAATTGTGTTTTTGGTATCATATAAATAATAAATAGGGGCGAAACTGTAGTCTCGCCCCCCAAGCTTACGACTAGCCGTTCTTACCGCCGCCGGTCTTGGTGCCACCGCTACCAGCCCCACCTCCGCCGCCACTGCCGCCGCCATACTTTCCGCCGCCCTTGTCGCCCATGGTCTTATCTCTCCTTTCTGCTCGCTTACTCTACTCCGGAATACCGCTCATTTGAGTCGGCATATTAAGCACCATGCTCCGGTTTCGAGGAGACAGGGTCTAAGCAGACCCACCTCTGAGTTCCAAAATGACACACCTGCAATCATTTGTCAACCTACCTCGGCGCCACCTCTCTCCATCTAGGTATTGGTTTTTGAATAATGAGTGGGCCTTTGGTTCGCAAGCATGTCTGATTGGCGTTGTCAGTGGCGGTGAGAGTTACATAGTAAGAACCTTCAGCTGAATATGTGTGTGATGGGTTCTGGGAAGTTGATGTTCCTCCATCACCGAATGTCCAGTCCCAACGA